>Ga0302271_10000606_pt1 | contig 35478 bp, 17 predicted proteins | sample III_Bog_N1_1_FD_198767 | JGI IMG/M metagenome (GOLD analysis project Ga0302271, IMG submission 198767) | Peat permafrost microbial communities from Stordalen Mire near Abisko, Sweden - III_Bog_N1_1 | ecosystem: Environmental > Terrestrial > Soil > Wetlands > Peat | place: Sweden: Abisko... | reverse complement strand
CCCCCACTTCCCTTTCATTTGTTCTTGACTATGGAAGATATTAATTAATTTAAGTTGTTAGTAATCAGCTTTGTTTTTCCTTGAAGATTTTGGGAAGGGAGAATTCCCCCCCACTCAATTTGAAATCCCTTTGAATGATCTAAAAAGATCATTTTTCAAATTAAAGAGCCTAAAATTCCCCTTTCTTATTGCATTTGAAAACAAATATTAATTTATATTTTTCTACACGGACAAAGGAAAACAAAACAGAAGCCAAAAGTGCAATGCTTATCAGTCATATTTTCGTTGATCTCTAAACGATATTCTGGCCTTTTTAAACATCCTCCACGTAGTTTTTAAACCGTACAATCATCTGATAACATAGCTTTGGCTTCTTCGACACAAAAGCGCCCCTGGAATAAACAGCTTACGAGCTCCAGACGCTAAAAACAGTCTCTGCCCAACTCTTTCCCTTGTGCTGCCTTTTAGATGCGTGATTTACTTGCTCTCTTCCATGTTGTTCTGCTTTAAGAAGCATGGAAGGAGATCCAAGAAATCAGAGCACAATGAAAATAATAATCTACTAAAATCTTGTGATGGGTGGATTATTTTCTACCAATGGAATATTGCTGCTGCTTGTGAGAGAGAGGATCTAATTTTACTGAGAGAAAAATTTATAAGAAAGAGAAAGAGAAAAGAAAGAAAGAATTTAAGAAAGAAAGAAAGAAAAAAAGAAAGAAAGAAAGAAAGAAAAAAAGAAAGAAAGAAAAAGAATCAATTATTCATTTAAAAAAGAATATTTTCTTCAATAGAAGACAAAAAAAGAAATAAAAATAATTTCAAATTTAACAAAAAAAAACAAAACAAACAATAAACAAAACAATTGAACGCAAAGAGAAATAAACATCTTCGAGTTTATTTAAAATTTGTTCAAATAATTTAAATTTTTTTGTACTTTTTGAGGAAAAATTTTAAATGTAATTTAGTACTATTTTGAATTCAATCAACTAAGAAAAATAATAGGGAGGAGAGGAGGGAAGGGAGTTTAATTAAGAAAAGAAAGATATTTCATCATTTGATTTTCATGATTGCTTTTTTTTATCTCCCAGATCGCAAAAAAAAAAAGAAAATTTAGAAAAGACTGCAGTTGATCATTTCAGCAAGATACGAAAATTGGGGAGGGGGGGATATTCATTATTTGATTTGGCTTTGTTTTTTGAGATTCAGATTTACTCTATTTTTACATGCTAGATAGCACTTCTTTGCTAATACAATAATTGTTTAAGAAGGCAGATCAATCCTTGAAGATCATAGACTACAAATATATTTTTGTTCTTGTAAATTTACATGTAATTATAATTTAACTGATTTTTAATATTCTTTTTTATCTGTGTTTCCTGCTATTTGAGATATTTGATTTTGAGCATATTCTTCAATCAAAATCAAGAAAAATAATGAAGAAATTTACATAAACTATTTTATACTTTTTAGCTATTTTTTGTAAAATTGAGATTAATATTATCAAATATTTTCAATGATACGAATCATCAATGGGTTCTAATTGGATTCCTTTAAGATGAATGTTATGTTTTTTTCCCAAAATATATTAAGAATATGCAATGCAGAAATTTGAAACAATTAACACATGCAAAATCGAAGAAACCTTCTAGTTCTCTCATCTGAATTGAAGCTAATCTAACAGTACGCTCTCAAAAGGAGATCTTAGCAATCTCTGTCTTGAGCTTATTGACTCTGGACAACAGGGAGCAGTCCAAGAAGTTGTTTCCTGAGTACATTTGGAGTCCACCAAGAATCGCCGCGTCGACTTGATAAGTCACAGTGAAAGAAACACCTTAGTTGCTTTTCTTGAGTCCAGCCTCAACCTTAGCTCTTTCTTCGTTGCTGAGAGCTTGAGCTGAGATGATAGTGATGGATTCTTCCTTGTTCAAAATTCTGTAGTAAGAAATGTACTTATCAGCAATCTTAGGAAGGGAATCAAGTCTATTGTTCTCGATCAAGGTGTCGATGAGATTATTAGTAGTAGCCGTGAAGTTGGAAGCACCGAGAGCACTGACAATATCTCTCTTCTGAGTGCGCTTAAGAGACACGTTGCTCAAGAAAGCTCTGAAGACTTCACTTTCTTTATTTAGTTTCTGGAAATACCTCATATCCTCTGCAACGGTGTTCAAAGCCTTAGCATAACTGGCGCAGGAGAACAACACACCAGCGTATTTACCGTGAACACTGTCTTCAACCTTGAATGAAGAGAATTAAACCAAAAAAGCGATCACAAAAGGGTTTAATCTTTCTTAAATTATTTGGTTTTTTTGCATTCTTATAGAATCAAGCGAAGCATTTTGAAATAAACTCTCAAAGCCAATTTTCAATGTTGCTTCAATTGTGTTTTGCCCAATATCTAGTATTTTTAAACAGCAGACTTACAGATGGGGCCTTGTCTCCTGGAACACTGGTGACTTCAGCTGCGGAAGCGAATGATCTTAAAAGGAATGGGTTGAACATGCCTTTCTGGGCGAGATGTTTACGGATGGCCTACATATTGATCACTACTGTCTCTTAATTGATATTTACTTCTGCGGATTGATACCTTTTATTTTAATTATTTATTTCTATTCCGAAGCATGCTGCTTGCCTATTTTGCAGCTTTGAATTTAGTCCCTTGATCTTCCCCCTCCTTTCCTTCTCTCAATTAATTGATTATTTTTGTTTTACCTTCTTCTCTCCTCGTTAATTATTTTTTTCTTATTGTTTGTTAGAATACATAAAAATCGAATGTCCCAAAACAACAACAAACCGAAAAGAGAGAAACAATATGATTCAAAAATCAAATGAACTCAGGTGAGATATGTTCCAAAGAAAGACAAGAAAAAGTAAGCTGAAAGAGCTAGATTGTTTTTACTGCTAGTTCAATCTAAAAGAGAATCCTTAGATTAGTGTAATTAGCTTGTTTTATTTGCATTTGATTAAGAGATTTCTTTATTATCTGATACCTTTTAATCTTACTATTCATTTTCACTTTAAATATCCATATTTTCCTTTTTCTGAGAATTCCTCAGAAGCGATTGGGAGATGCCATCTTTATCCTTGAAATCTATGGTATCTTTAAGTTTCTTTGCTGCTACAAGAATCTTGCTTTGAAATTGAATCACAAGAGGTAGCAGGAGAGCATAGAAAATAATCTCAATGGCTGATATCGGATAAACTAATTGAATGTATTCTAGCCAATAGCTTACGTAGTCACACGCTGCAATCTAAGCAGGAGAAAGAAGTTGTTTATTTGGAGCTAATGGTAACCCTTATTAGAGCGTCGAACAGCTATCATTGCTTATTTTGAAGTGAGTATATTATGCAGTATTAAAACTCGCCCAGGAGCAGAAACAGAATGTCTTACCTAGGAAGAAGAGTAAGGAAATCAGAAGAAATAAGGAAATTGATCTGCTAACTGAGTTTGAAACATTGATTTTGATGTTTTAGAAAATAAACAATGATAAGCTTAAGATGAGTAGACAAAGCAGCAACGCGGAGAGAACGATCCCGCAAGTCAATGACGGGATTGCTAATCCTTCAGATAAGCTCAGAATATCAGGCAAAAGATTGATGTAGGATTCAAAAGTTGTCTGTTTGGATTTCAGAACTGCGGATAAGATAATATCTGCAATGGCTGATAAACAAAGAAAGGAGTAAAGGAAGTACAAGCACCAGGGAATCATTAAAAATTGATTTTTTGAAGCATTTAGACTCTTAGATTAGTTTTTTAAGGACAATCAAAAATCACCACTAAGGAGAATGAGAGTGGAGGGTTCATTTACTTATGAAAAAAGTAGGAAAGAATATGATGGATCTATGAATGCTGAAGAGAATGGATAATTAAAATTACTTTTTAAATAGAATTCGATTTATGGAATTCTTAAAAACACATAGACAATAGGAATATTCACGCGATCAATCCAAAAAAACTTTTTTAATATCAAAATCATAACACTAATTTCTTCGAACTCACTGCTATCTAGTGACTTTTTATTCCTATTCATTAGAAAACTACGGAATTTGGCATAAATAAATATTTTTATTCTAACCCAATATCACCCTTTGTGTTCAATTCACGAAATGAGTGAGTACCCTAGTATGAACTCGCTCGATGAGATTTCTCACGAAGAGAGCATCGGCGAAGATGGATATTGGTCAGAAAAATACAATCACAAGCGGAATGTGACTTCAGAGCAGAGATTCTAAATGCTCCAATAATTGAGTAAGCTCATTACTCTCGAAAAAATGCTGCTAGTTCACAGTGTTCTCTCGATACTTCTATGCATTGCAGTTAGGCTAGGACACTTCAATAAAGCAGGAGGTTTCAACAAAGAATAGAGCTAAAGAGATCTGGATTCTAATTTTACAGGGTATGTTTCTTTAGGAGAATAGCCATAAGGCTCTAGTTTATCTTAATCTTACTTGTCATCTGAATCATCATCCTCTTCTTCTTCCTCATCCTCTTGGCCTTTTATTCTCATCATCAAGATGTTCTCCTTTCATTTATTTGATTGGATTAAAATCGACTATTATGCTGTATGTATACTCTAAAATCTCCTCTCAGTTTATCTCCTTTCCTGTCGTATTCTCTCAATCGATTCTCAAATTCATTGTTTTCTTTCCCTTAAACTCCACAAGTCTCCATAAGAATTCAGCATTATTGAAAAGAACTTCCCCTAAGCAGTCAGCCAGGAATCTGAAATTTTTGAGCAAGCTGCTCTCAAGGAACAGGTGTTCTCTCACTCAATCGACTCAGCCATTTCGTTTATCCACGTGATGAGCGGACTGACACACACTTAGAGCTTCAAGGCGAAACAAATCCTCGTGCTCTCTGGTGCTGCGCTGATTGGTTATAATATTGCCAGTATTTCTGGAAATGTTGAGATTTGGGTGTTGCTATTCCTAGCTTTCCCCGCGTTGGCAATTGTGCTTCCATAGATTTGTTTACTCTTGACATTCACCTTTGGGATACTATCAGCAACGTTCATATTCTCTGGGTTCATCGTGAAAGAGACGATTCGATGGATCGAAGCAGAGATAAACGCATTTATTAGAAAGAAGAAAATTCAAAAATCGAATAAGAAGAGTTATGAAAACCAAGAAAAAGGAGCTACTTGCACGATTTGCTTATCGGAACTGCATGAAAACGATAAATCAAACAAGGGCGTTGGAATCCTTCCTGCATGCTCTCATACATTTCATTTTAAATGCATTTAGTTATGGATCAAAAAAGCAGACGCTTGCCCGATTTGCAGAACGCAGATATGAAGCAATCCACAAACACGAATGATGTCAACTCATAGAGTAACCATCTCAAATACTTAATAAATCAAATGATCTTTAGAATTAAAGAACGTCTATGTAATAATTGTAGTAGTACAAGCTTTTCAAACAAAAACAAAAAAAATATGTACATTTGTTTCTTTTAAATACCAAAATCAACTAACTTCATCAATTCAGCGAGAGATAATATTGAATTGACTAGTTTTTTGGGAAGGATCTGGGTGAAAAATAACGAAGCCAACAAATCAATCTCCTTTCTCAGAGTTGTTATTATCCCCACCCCTTCCTTCTCCCTATTCTCAAATTTTATACTCTTATTGAAAATTTAGATTAGTTCTTTTGGGTTTTTTCTGAGTAAAAATATTGTCTGCTTTACTAACTCTAGCAAATTATCCTCAAAAAAACAATTCTCTTTTCCTTTCACATCGACTATTCTTTGCATTTGCAAGCTAACAAAAATACAAAGTTTAAATAATAAGGAAGGATTGAATTAAGCTGAGGAATATGAGATTGTAATGCACTTCAACTGGAAATAAAATCCTTCATATCCCGTTATGTCATTTTCATTTTCTCTATTTGAAAAAAATAATTAGCTTATTGCTGAGTTTTAGTAAAATTTACTTGCTTATTTGTCTCTTCTTCTTCACCAATAAAATGCAATTGCTGAGAAAAGAGCATAGAGGGTAACTTTGGAGAACAAATAAAAATATATACGCTTGTGGAAAAAATGTTTAGGAGTATGAGCAGACTGAGGATTAAATAACACTAATATTTTTGAAATGAAAGAAGTGGTAGGAGTAGGGGGGAGAGAGAGACGTTACTAAAAATGAAAAGTGTTTTCAAAAATTCACTACGCTCTTCAAATTTAGTCCTTAAATAAGTAAAAGTATTTTGGTAATTAAAAGATAAAATAAAAAAATAATAATTGGAAGAAAATAATTTGTTGATTAAAAATCCTCCCCACTCACATCTCCCTCACTAATTTGAGCATCATGAGCTAAGAGAACTAATCAGCAACTTGTATGTTTAGACACGGCTCTAACTAATAACCTAATACTATTCAATTATTGGATTACCCAACATAAGAACTAGAATTTTATTAAAGTAATCTTGGAGATGACATTGAGATTCCAGCAACTTACATGAACAACGAGTAGTTATTTTTAGAAGATTCAAAATGTATGTTTAGCAGCGGCTCTAACTAATAACCTAATACTATTCAATTATTTGATTAGCAAACATAAGAACAAGAATTTGTTTAATTTAATCTTAGAGATGGCAGGGACATTCCAGCAGCTTACATGAACAACAACGGGTACTAAATCCAAAATTTTTTAGAAACCAGTGACTTGAATGAATCACGGTCTAATCCTCCTCTACGCCTTGATTAACTTTCAGAAGATCCTCCAGTTTATCCGTTGAATTAACCTTCTTATCAATTACAGCAAGAGCAATGCTCAAATTCAAAATTTCTAACTGAAATGGACAATAGTATTCAAGCAACTGACATGAACATTGATTAGATCTAATCGTAATGTTAAGAAAGTTCTAAATAATAAGTGAAGTCTTGTTTTGATGGCAGTGCTCACTAGCAAAAGGAAGAGATAACTGGCAATTCTTCTCAACCCCCAAACTTCTCCTAGTAGTCTACAAAGGCATTTGAGCAAATGAATAATGAAGATATGAAAATGAATAATGAAGACGAGAATGAAGAGGAAGAAAAATAATAAAACGAATCTGATAACATAAATAACGTGTAGTCGAACTAATAAGCTTTTCCACAGGTTTAATCTCCGAATCCACCTGAAAATGAAAACATCAGAAAAGAGTAGGAAGTCAATGACCAACCAACATAAAACGATTTGATAGAGGCTCAATAGCCTTATAGATGTTTGTGTGGAAAAATATATAGAAAAGCTTCACCAATAAGGAATCATATTGCGAGCTCGGGAGATGAAATAACACATGAAGTCATAGAAAGACATGTTAGAGAAGGAGCACCAAATGGACTAACAGAAGATAAATGTGATATACTTAAACGGTATCGGCTGGAAAAAAAACCTTTAGATAAAATGAACACTCCAGAAGTAGTAGGAAATATACTTGAGGAATTCTCAAATAACATTATTAATAGATATTCAGAGGATGATATAATTTTTTATATGCTTCAAGAAGATAAAATGTCGCTGAAATTTTTCTTTTTCTCACTCTCGTAAGAGGAAGTAAAAGATTTCTTTAAATTTTATAACGCTAGGGCATACCCGTTGACAAAGTAATTCATGTAACAGAATACAGAACAATTGAATAATCTGGAAGAGTCCAATTTGAAGAAAATCACATGTGGTTTTGTGTAAAAAATCCCAAGCAGGAGTGATGAAATCATTCTCAAATAGAATCTTCATGCTAAATTTCTAAATTGGTATTTTGATTGATTTTTTATTATTCGTTTATTTATTTTTGAATAAAATTACCCTTCGATAATGATTAGAAATAATGTTTTGTGAATTATTACAAGTTTATTTAAGAAAGCAATGAGTTTTTTATCATGCTAAAAAAGTTGAAATGAATTGGGCAAACCAATTTTTTGGCTACTTATTCATGTTAAAGAGCAGCAGATAAAGCAATGTCTTACAAGCACTAGAAATCATTAAAAAAATTGATTTATGTTAGTTTGTTATCTTAAATTTTGTTTTAAGTCCGAACTAAATTTCAGCTCAGGAGTATGGGGGAGGGAAGACGTAAGGGTTTCAGAGTGATATAAAGTGATAGAATACTTTAACATTCTTTTCATGATAGATGATGTAATAATTAAAATGGGCAGTCAATCCGAAAATTCTTGATTAATCCACAACTTATTTTCAAAACTACTCACAACTCTTTCCAAGCAATATTTCTTTCAAAAAACTGTAAATTTTCATCAATAAATGCATTCAAAAACATGAGCATGGTTTTGTTACTTTTGAAAAATGAGTGAAATTCTCTAACATTAACTCACTTTTCTAAATATCTTATGAAGGAACCAGAGGTGAAGTTGTATATTGATCATAGAAAACTCATTTGCGGGATCAAAGAAGCAGAGTCAAGATTGTTCGATCTGAAGCAATCAAAGGAAATTTATTGGCTAGCTAGAAAGGACTCAAGAACAAAAATTCATGGGAGATTACTTTAGGATTTTAAATTACCTATCAGTCGAAGGAAATATTGCTGATTTTGATTAAATGAGTACAAGAAGATTGGGGAGATTGCTTATGTTAATAAATCGTAAAAATGATGATTATAACGAGAGAATAAGAATTATTTTAAATACCCTTGATGTTAAATACAAAGAAATGTCTAGTGAATGATTTAGAAATAAGAGGGAGTTTCGTGATAAAGAAGATTAATGATAAGGTAAACTAACTTAACATTTCTAGGCTTGTTCCAGCTTTTTCCATAAGGAAAATAATGTACTTTCTCTTGTAAATGAAAATTCTTGAGAAATCAATATTTTTATTTCTTGTTTCTCTTAATTGATCAAAATAAATTATTTTTTTATCTGATGGTTTTTCCTTATTGTTTGTCTTCTCTTGTCTTAGCAGTCTTTGATTTTAGACTTTCCTGATTTATCTGATTTCTGCTTTCCTTGCTGATTGTTTATTATCTTGCGCTTTCAAAGTTTTTTTGTTAAGGAAATTTATTCTTTTTGTAACTAATTCATGTTGTGTTTGGATTGTGTGGAAGTGTGTGAATGTGCATGTTTAGAAAAGTGTATTGTTTTTTGTGAGGAAATTGTTTATCTTCAAGCTGTTCCGTTTCCTGCTTCTTCTCTTCCATTTTTCAAATATTTAGCAAGCTAGTTCCTTTTTCTCTCTCTCTCTCTCTCACTTTTCAGGGTTTGCTACCTCTTGTGAAATTTTTCGCTTTCATTTTCCTGTTGGTTGATTTAGAGAAGACAGATGTCTAAGGGTTAATTCAGGCTAGATCTCAGCTGATTTTGTTTTTTGATAAAGCCTCCTGACTGCTGATCTGTGTTTGTTTAGTTAATTTTGAAATTATCCTTAACCTACAAAGCAGAATTGTTTAATAGGATTATTGAAAATATTTGGTAGAAGAAAAAAAATGAATTATTATGAAACATAATATGGGAGAGATAATTTTGAGGATTTAAGATTTAGATAATGTGGTTTTAAGCATTATTTATTGCGTTTCATAAGGAATGTAAGTGGATTGAAGAAAAATTAACTTAACTAATGGAGAAGGGACAACAACAACATATTGAATTGAAGAAAAGATTAATAATCTGAACCTCAGCATTATTTATTTCCATTTTAAGGTAATTAATTTGAATAAGTCTTTTGACATCATTCGCAATGATTTAAGTGATGATAATGACACTTTAGAATAACAAAGGGAATTGAAAAGAAATAGTAATAGATCAGGCAAAACGAAACTTTGAATAAATAATAAACACCTTAAGTACAACGAATTAGAAAGGATTTCCTTTTTCCTTAGCTGAACAGCTACTTTGAATAAGAACTCTTTTCTACTACTGAAATGAACGGATATCAGCCTCACGAAGACGATTTCCTTAATGAACAGCATCTTTCAAAAGAAGTTCCATAATCTGAGAATTTTATCAAACAAATCATTCGAGAACAACAACAACAATAAGAAGTGCAAGAACAAGAACAAGAACAAGAACAAGAACAAGAACAAGAACAAGAACAAGAACTAGAACTAGAACTAGAACTAGAACTAGAACTAGAACTAGAACTAGAACTAGAACTAGAACTAGAACTAGAACTAGAACTAGAACAACAACAACAACAAGAAGAAGAAGAACAAGAACTACAGCAGCACCAACAAAAACAAAAACATCAAAAAGATAGCACCTAGGATTTTCCAATAATGTGTGGTGATGATACAACCCTTGCTGCAACTTTTGGAGTTTTAGAAGAAGAAATAGAAATATTTAATCCTTTGATACCATCCAAGGATTTAATTTATCTCAGCATAAAAGGCAATGACTCCATTGAAAACAATGCTAAATAATAATCAAGCACTACTAATATTAATAATGTCCGAAATAGTTAGCTATCAACAAATAATATTTCTAATCTCACCTTTGGAGGAGATGATGATGATGATCATGATTTCTAAAATAATGATGAAAAACAAGGGGAGAACTAAATTGAATAAAAATCATAGCTTATTTATTAGTGGCCGCCTCCAGAAAAGCCAACACAAAAGGCTAATACAGAGAGAAGTAGATCAAGAAAAAGCCGAAAAAAAAAAGCTAATAACATACCCAAAAATGGCTTGAAAAATATCACCTTACCTTACTTTTGCGAATGTGGATATTACTATGACAATGCTCCAGCAATTACAAATCACATAGCATATATGTAGCAATAAAAGGATACAATAAAACATAAAAAAATACCTCGATATGTCTGTCATGGCAGACCAAGATAAATAAAAGAGTTAGAAATACAAACACTCTTGTAAGATTATTAGATATCACCTTCGAAACCAGGCGATGAGGATGAGAGAACTGATAGAATAATTACTAACCTTCAGAAATTTTATATAAAGATAATTCAAAAGAAAATTTATTATCACATAGACCTTCCTCGACTTGAACCGCTTTTCAAAGACTTAATGAGGCTGCGAAAGTTGTTTGGTTATCTTCCTAATTAAAACGATGCAGAAAAATTCAATAGCAATTATATCATGGATAAGCTAAAGGAATTAAAAATTATAGAACCTAATAGAACATCCTGGGGGTACATAGTTAAAGGGTGACTACTTATTTGATTAGTCCTTCGTTTAACAGCTTAATTTAATAAGTTTATTATTACATGTAACCAAAAACCAATGTTAATTTTTAGCTAAAAAGAAAGTACCAAAAAAAAATTTTCAGACTTATTACAGCTCTCATACGGAAAGAGATTAAAGCGAGTTTTTGAGTTTACTTTTGATTTTGGTGATTGAGCAGTTCTTTTCTATGGACTATTTGAGAAAGACCATCAAATACTTAAATATCCTCAAACTGTCTTTAGAAATATTAAATATTTTTATGTTATTAGTTACAAACTTATGAGGCTTTTTAATAAAAAAAAACATACAACAATTACAATCATATTTTCTAGAATAACAAAGTAGATAAGCAAATTATCTTCTGATGTAGATACTAGAAGATCTGAATTGAGTAGTTTTTGGAATGAATCCTGGGTTGAAAGATATGCAATTTTGTTCAAGAGTGCTGTTTTACAACCCTTAAATTCAATAATTAATCTTTTAAAAGCAACTTTGTTCCATTGTAAACTGGGTAAAAATGTTGTAATTATGTATTTGTTCTTTCAAAACATTTTAAAACACTTTTTAATTTCCCCTTACCCTACTCTTTATTTTGCTAGCCTAAAAATTCAATACGCCGATGGGAAGGAAAAATATTATTCCTAGGATGCAGATCTTCTTTGTTGAGCTGCAGAAGTAGTGATGTAAGCTTTCTCATTTGACATCTTATGAAAGCAATATGAATCTCTAAATCCTTTGCACATTCGAAATATATTTCTCCTCGAAAACAAATAGTTTATTTCTGGATTTTTATGGAATAAGGAATTCTAGAACCCAATAGAGTATCCTGAAAAAGCAACAATTGAAGGATTATTACTTATTTGAGTTTTCCTCCCTTTAAATAGTTTATGTTTATAAAGTTTATTATCATAAAGTAACGAAAAACCAATGCCTTTTTTTAAGATAAATGTCAAAATTATTTTTGGATTTCAGAACAGGGATAAAATAATATCTGCAGTGGTAAATAAGCAGATAAGAGAGTAAAGAACTACAAACACTTGGAAGTCAGTTTTAAAGCTAGTTTAGGTTGCATTCAGATCTTGGATTATTTCTAGGAATAACCAAATCTCAATGAAGGAGTGGGGGAGGGGGAATGAGAGTTCCAGCAGAGTAAGAAATGGTTGAAAATAAAATGGTGGGTAAAGGGTACAATAAAAAGAAATAATAAACAATCAAATCCTATCAGACAAGTAATTCACTTCTTTCTTGTGATATTCCTATTCATAAAACTGCGAATTTTCATCATTAGATACATTCCAACCCAAAATTACTTTGTTCAATTTGAGAAATGAGCAAATTCCCTATTATTTACCCCCTAAGAATAGATTTTCTATGAAGAAACCTTCAGTGAAGTTGAATATTGATCAGAGAAATACAACCATAAAAAAACTATGATCTCAAAGCAGATGTTTAGATGCTTCAAAAATTATATAAGTTCATTAGTCTGGAGAAAATCCTGCTGGCTCTTAGAGCTCTCTCAATAATTCTATGTCATGAGTTTCAACTAAGAATCAAGCTTTGAGTACTAAATTCTAAATTTTCAAGATATGCTTCTGAAAGAAATAAGCACAAGAATCTAGTCTATTTTAATGTTCATTATTATCTGGATCACTTACTCCTAAACTTTTTTCCTTTTCCTTAATCTCTCTCTTCTCCTAACTCTCATTTAATTAGATTAAAATTGACTTTTTTATTTAGAAGACATTCATCTAAAATATCCTCTCAGTTTTCTTCATATTTCAATTGATCCTAAATCATCAGCTTCCATTCCCTGAAGCTCAACAATTTTCAATTAGAACTCAGCTTCATTAAGCAGAGCTTCCCTAATCTATCAGCCTTAAATTTAACATTGCATCATTTTTTTTTCTTTGAATATCAAAATTAATTATCTTCGAAGGAGGCTGCAAAAAGATTGAATCAGGCAGCATTTGGGAGGAATCTGTTGGTAATAAGTACTGAAGCCAACAGCCCAAAGATATGCAACACCTTAATTTCTTATGATATTTTACCCCCCCCCCCCTCAAATTTCAATTAATTATTCTAAGATTCCTTATCCTCGTCAGAAGAAAAATAATTACTTTTCAAATTTTCTATTCTCTGCTTCCACCAGAAGAATATCAATTTGGATGCTTAATAGGAATACTAAATTCTAAAAATACAAATTTGAATTCTTTTAAGATGCCAAAGTGAGATGAAACTTCCCTCAATAAGCTAAAAGAACAACTAACTGCTGATGCACAACATGCAGATTAAATTATACCAAGATGAATCGAAGAACCTTTATGTTCATTAGCAGATTTGTAATTTATTTCCCTCAGAAAGCAAGAAGTTTTTTCTATGTAAAAATAATTTATTGTTTGACATTTTCATCAACAGAATCAACACTATTATTAATCAGTTCTAAGTAATATGATTGGTTAAATAAAATAGTTTTTAATAAAAAAATATTGGAGATTTTGGAAAAGCAAAATTTTTAGAATATGGTGAATTCAAAATCGTATTGATTGTTTTTTTCTTTTGCAGTGGAAGAAGATAAAGGATAAATTAAAAATTAAATAGGAAAAAGAGACATAAAAAAAGAAAACAAACCTCTAATTCAAGCATTAAGAGATCAGGGTAGCAGTGCTTTTTTTTTCACAGCAGAGTAGCAACCAACTGTCATCAATAGATACTTAAAAGAACATAGACGCAAAACTCTCACAATGAATAGATTTATGGAACGATAACTTTATTAATAATAGGTTTAACTCTAGATAAACAATTATTTTGAGTAAAACCAACGAGAAGAATAATAAGAACATGAGCTCTATGAGATTACTGCAACTTTTGGGGACATTCTTAACATTAATGATTTTTATGAATAAGAAGATTCAAGTAATAACATCAAAAACGAATCTGAGATCATTGAAGATCATGCTAATTTACATTCCTAATAGAAAATAACTAATTGCTATGAATTCTTTAACGAAGAAAATATAGTTAATTATGAAGAAGATAAAGATATTCCTGCAACCTTTGATGAACATCCAGACTTCTATGATATGATAATCAATTAATTTCAGAATAGAATTTCTTCAGTTATTAGAGATTATCCAAATATCGAATGTGATTAATTTGTAATGCCTGAAGACAAAATGTTAAGGAAATAAGGGTTAAGTGTTTCTTAAAATACTTTAGAATATTTAGATAGCAATGTAATTTGGACTGAATTGGAGCCTTAAAACTTTATTAGAAACAATTAGAATGAAGTAGATACAATTTAAAAAGAATCGTAGCATCATAAAAGTGATATAAAAAAGGCTATCTAACCTTACATATGCTACTGCGGGATGAGCTATAAAAGTGCCTCAGCTATTAGAAATCACATAATAAAAAAGGGCGATTAAAAATAGCATAGAACCATACCTAGAAATATTTAAAAAGGAAGACCAAAGAAGCTAACAGATAAGGATTTGAGGTTAATCAAAATGATCTATGGAAAATAACTCTTGGATTAAGATAGCTTGAACACACCACAATAAGTAGCAGCTATCCTTCAGTAATTTTAATAAAAAATTGATGAAATGTCAGAAAATGTCACCTTTGAAGGCTTAGAATTATTTAAACTGCTGTAAAAAGATAAAATGATGCTGAGAGAGTTCTTTTTCTAACTACCTATAAAGGATGCAGAGAAATTCATTGAAAAATATGTCTAAGAGAAGATAAAGGAACAAGAAAAACTTTAAAGAATATGAGAAAATTTTTACAGTTCAATTTGAAGGATTATTGCTTGTTTTATTAGTTCGTTGAAGTAAAATTTCGTTATTAATAGTTAATTTCACATGTTTATTAAAAGAATAAATAAACAGAAAGACTATTATTCAATAAAAATCAAGATTCACCTCAGATTTTAATGATGAATCAAATATTATTTTTTTGGATATCAGAACAGTGGATAAAATAATATCTGCAATATCAAATATGCAGATAAAAGATAAAAGAACTACAAAAACCTGAAAGTTATTTTTAAAATTGGTTTAGGTTGCATTCAGATCTTGGATTATTTTTAGGAACAACCAAGTCTCAACAAAGAAGTGGGGGCGGGAGGATGAAATTTTTAGCAGAGTTAGAAATGGTTGAATATTAAGCATCGAGTAATGAGATCAACAAAACGAGATATTATTAAAATCAAATGCTATCAGACACATAATTAACTTCTTTCTTGTGATACTTCTAACATTAACTAACTAGAAGAGATTTCTTATTAAGAGATCATAAGTGAAGTTGAGTATTGATCAGAAAAATACAACCATAAGAGATCTGTGATCTCAAAATAGATGCTTAGATACTTCAAAAATTGAGTAAGCTCATTACTCTGTACTCTGGAGAAAATCTTGCTGGTTCACAGTGCTCTCTAGATAATTCTATGTCATGAGTTTGCAACTAAGAATCAAGCTTTGAGCACTTAAATTCTGAGTTTTCAAGATATGTTTCTTCAGAGAAATAACACTAGGATCTAGTCTCTAATAACGTTCATTATCATCTGGATTACTTACTCCTAAACTTTTTCCCTTTTCCTTAATCTCTCTTCTCCTAACTCTCATTTAATTGGATTAAAATCGATTATTATTTATTATTCATTCTCAAACATCTCCTCTCAGTTCCCTCCTATTTCATTAAAGAGATCCTAAATCCATAGCTTCATTTTCCTAAAGCTCAAGAATTCTTCATAAAAACTCCTATTTATTAAGTAGAACTCCTCCCCCCTCCCCCTCTAATCCATCAACCTTGAATCTAACATTACATCATTTTTATCTTTGCATATCAAAATTAATTATCTTCGACTGAGGCTGTAAAAAATTGAATCAGGCAATATTTGTGAGGGATTTCTGGGTTTTAGTAATGAAGAAGAAAAACAACTTGTTTGGTTTATTGTTGATATTTTCATCATCATAATTAACTCTATTTTTAATCAGATCTCAGGAATTTGATTGGTTAAATATAATAGTTTTTAATAAAAAATGTCGGAGATTTCATTAATTAAATAAAATTTAGAATATGGTGAATTCAAATTCACAATTAATTGTTTTTTCTTTTGGTGTGGAAGAAAGAAGATAAAGGATAAATTAAAAATTAAATAGGAAAAAAGACTCAGAAAAAAAAACAAGCTTCTAATTTGAGCATAAAGAGATAAGGGTAGTTGTGCTTTTTTCCCCATCAGAGGAGCAAACTGTCTTCAGTAGATACTTATAAGAACCTAGAACCAAAACTTGCTGAGAGAACAGGTTTATGGAAGGACAATAAAATTAATAGGCAGATCTCTAGTTAGGCAATTATTTTTAGTAAAGCCAGCAAGAAGAATAAAAACAAGATGAGGTCTTTGAGAATACTGCAAATTTTGGAGATATTCTTACCAATAATGATTTTTAGGAAGAAGATCCAAATAAGAACAACAAAAACGAAAATTAGATCATTGAAGACCAAGCTAATTTACAATCCTAAGAGTAAATGACCAATTGTAATGCATACTTTAACCAAGTTAATTATGAAGAAGATGAAGATATTCCTGCAACCTTTGGTGAACATCTAAACTTCTATGATTTTTAACAATAATAAGATTAAAATGTAATCAACTAATCTGAGAATTATATTCCTTTATTTTTTAGAGATAATCAAAATAGCGACAGTGATTATCTATAAATATCTGAAGACATAACAGCATGGAAATAAGAGGATAATGATTCTTCAAGTATTTTAAATTATCTCAATAGCGATGAAATGTAGGCTCAATTGGGGTCTTTCAACTTTCTTAGAAACTATGATAATGAAGTTGATTTAATTTAAAAAGAATCGTTGTATTATTACAAAAGCGATCCTTTGAAAAAAGCTTTCTAACCTAACAAAAAAAGAATCGCCCGAAAATCACTCTTCGAGAAAGTTAAATTGAAGACACCACAATATGTAGCAGCTATCCTTCAGAAGTTAAATACAAAATTTATGAAAATTCGAAAAATATGGAACTTGAAGGCCTACAGATACATTAAAAACTACTTTAAATAGAAAAAATGATGCTGAAAGAGTTTTTTTCTAACTACCTCTTAAGGATGAAGAGAAATTCATTGAAAAATATGTGAAAGAAAGGATAAGGGAATAAAGAAAACTTTAAAGTTGAAGAGGAAAAGGTAATCTTTTAATTTGAAGGATGGTCGCTTGTTTTATTGGTTCTTCGAAGGTAAATTTCGTTATTTCTAGTTTCACGTGTATCTTAAAAGAATAAACAAACAAGAAGAATGTTCTTGAGTAATAATCAAGAAAACCTCAGATTTCAAGAGAGGCACTTATCATTAGATCCAAATCAAATAATCAAATTGTGGGTAAATAATGCTCACTTCGAGAAATATTTCTTTCATTTTTAACTGAAATCATGGTTGGGTTTATGAAAGATAGTATTTTATTGAAGAAAATATGTGTTTTTTTGTGTTAAAAAATATAAATAATAATATTCTTAAAGAAAAAAGTAAAGTTATTAAGAAAACATCCTATGGAGTAATAGATAAAAACCATTACCACTAACAAAAACCATCATTTATCCTAATCATATTAGTGATCTTTAAGTCTCCTTCCGTTCTCCCAAACACCTTATCCAGTTCTTCCATCTGGAGTTGTGATTTTTCCTGGACCATTTTGCTTGCCATTTTTCCATTCACCTTCAAAGACTTTATAATCAGGATACTCCATCTTCCCATGTCCGCTTTTCTAGCCGTTTTCGAAGTTGCCTAGAGTTTAAGATAAATAAAAATCAAATTTATTAATATTTTGACTGTCTCTTTAACAAATGTTGTTTTTCAATTATGTGAATTGATATGCCATTATTATCATTATTCATCATTAATCTACCTGTGTATATCTTGCCATCAGGATAATGCAGCTATCCAGCTCCATGCATTTTAGATCCAAACCATTATCCAACATACGACTTCCCATTAGCGAATTAAAACTTTCCTTCTCCCTGCATGAGTCCTTCAAAGAAATCACCCTCATATGTAGACCCGTCATTTTTCCATGTGATTTTCCCCTTGCCTTGCTTGAGCCCGAATTCAAAATGCCCATTGTAGACAAAATCTTTTTGTTGTTCAATTCCCACTCCGTGTTGTTTATCGTCAACCCATTAGCCATCGTATCTGTTTCCATCCACATGCACGAAAGTACCTTTTGATGAAGTTTAGAAAAAAAGAATGAGGAGTTTTTCAAAACAAAGATGATTGCTGCTAATGTGTGATTTTTTTTAAAAAAAAAAGAAATAAAAACCCATAATTTCATTCTGTATGTTACCATTTCCGTTAACTCTGTCCTTTTTCCAATCACCTTAGTAGTAGTCTCCATCAGGATGAATCAACCTTCCTTTGCCATCTGCCATATCGTCCACCCAGTCACCTTGATAAACCGATCCATCAGGCCAAACTTGAATGCCTCTTCCATGTCTCTTTCCTTAATTCCATTAACCTTTATAAATAGCATTTGTAACTAAAAATCGATATGGAGGAAGTCTTATGAGATCTTTGAACTCAGGCCTAGCAGGATGGTTAAATTTTTGTTCGTGGATCTTCTAAACTTACAGTTTATCTGATTCCATGGGACCTTCATAACTCACTGCAATTTATACTGGTGGCTAATGGGTTTTAACCAATTATTTCAAATCCTCAACTTCTTGCTTAGCTTTATATCCTCTTGCAATGGATTAGATCTTTATGGCTTATCTCTCAGACTCTTCATCGTATATTGGAGCCACTTCTTTGACTTATTTGGGTTGTTCAGTTTCTGGGACTCCAGTAGCGCGAGGATCAGATTAGCATACTCCCATTTGTTAACTGTTTCTTTCTAGCGAGATTTTGTTAATATTTTTCAGTGCTTATTTTTGAATATTAAGCTAAAGATAGACTCTCTTTATTTCATGATATTTTTTATTTATTTCCCAATTAAGCTGGTCATCTCGCATCTTTTGGAAATTTTTGAGAAAGAAAAATAAATGATTACAAAACTTCAAAAGTTTGTAGTTTTGCTGATTTTATTTATGTTACTTTACAGCAACAAAATCTTAATAAAAGAGCGAAGAGAACTCTCAATCGTGAATTCTTATTCCTCTCCTAGCCAAAAAATAAATAGTTCTCAATAAGATTCTACTTTATCCACATATGTTAAACCTCTTAGAGGAAACATTTCTTTTTTTAAAATTATTATTAAGAGAAGCACTGTTCATCTTGCTTTAACACAAACTCTCAATAAAGGAAAAATCCAAATAAAATAATGAATACTTTAAGATAGTATTTTTTAATCTTCTTATCGCTTTTTAGAAAGATGTTATCCTTTTGAAGTTAAAAGAAGCTAAAATTCATATTACACCTAATTACTGCTCCAACTGGCCACAAATGAAGCAAAAAAAAAAATAACAATTCAAGCTGAATAATTCCAAAAGAAAAAAATACAAGATCATTCTTAACTTCTGTGAGTTGGCTGATTAAAAAAAATAAATGTGAGGTGGAAAAAAAAGAGAATCAATATCCTCTGGAAAAAAAGAATAGCAATCCTTAAAGAGCTTTTGTGAAGGGGTACATCAAATATCCTGTCAAATGCCAAATTATGAATTAATAAATAATCATTTTTTCGCTTGTAAAATTTTTTCTTTTGCTGAAAAAAAATAAACATTTAGGATTTAAAAAAACAGAAGATTATTTATTTTTTGGTTGGGAAAGACTAAAGCAGCAAAGAGGCAGAAGGGAAGAGCAGCTTTCATAAGAACTGACAACTTTAACTCACTCACACACAAATACTCTGGAATAAATTTTACTGCTATGGACACAGTCTTCCATTTTTAAGCAAACGCTCTAGCGAAAGGAAAAGCCACAGCGAGTCAGCAGTATTTCTCTGAAGCAGAATCCGATGACTAAGAGACAGCTTCTATTATGACTGCGCCAGTTAAAAAAAGCACATTTGCTAAATCATTTAAAAATAGCAGCGAAACAAATACTTCCAATGGATATGCAACTGATGATCCAAGTTCTGATGGAGAACAATCTCAATTAAGAGTTACCTCTCGCTTCACAACAAGTAAGAGAAATTGGTTCAAAAATAGGAAAATCAATAGAAAAGTTATCTTTGATGAACTGGAGAAATATCACTTTTTTTGTTTTAGAAAATAAAGTCTCGAAATTTAACAATCTCTCAACGAAACAGCCTAGCGGTGATCAAGGACTCAGCGAAGAAGATGATCATAAGGAAGAATAATTGTCTCCTCCAAAATAAATCAAGGAGAAGAAGCAAAGTTAGCATTTTGAAACTAGCAAAACATTTGATACATAAAGATCTGAGGCTACTCTAAATCATTAACTAAGTCAAGAGTTTAAAGCAGAGAATTAAGCATCTCCTATAGCACCTGCACTTCCTCTGTCTAAGGAACATCGCTAGAGGATACATTTGTCTCCTTAAAGATAGTATGATTCCGATGCTGAAGTGAAGAAAGTAGCAGCGAAAAATCAAGCTCTTGATAATCTAAAGCACCATCCATTTAGGCATTTGATTTTTTCAAATTTCATACAAGAGAGTAGCTTTAAGAAACATCTCAGCCTAACATATCGAGGACTAGTCTATGCAAATAAATGTCTTAAAGGACCATCAGAGAAGTTTTTAATGTCCAAGCAAGTCGATGTGACGAGACCAAAGAGTAAGCATAAATTCTACCTTAAAATTAATAACTGAGAATAATATGTCTTTTGATAGATTCAAAGGGAAACACTCTTCTGTTAGATTTAGATGAGACATTGATTCACAGTTGCTCCCTTCGAGAAGGTCCAGATCATGTTGTGGTTGCTCATTCTGATAAAGGAGAAGAAACTAAGGTATGCTTACTTCTTTGTTAAGTTTCTTCAAAAATACTCACTATTTAAGAGATTAAATAATTATCATGTCTTAATTCCTTTTCTTTCTTTTCTTGAAAACTAGATTGGATTGAAGATTCGTCCATTTTGCATAGAATTCTTGCAGAAATTAAGTGAATACTGGGATATATTCGTATTCACTGCAAGCAGCCCAAATTATGCTGAAGCAATTGTAAATTTCCTGGATCCAAACAAAACCTACATCAGTGGAGTGCTGAATAGAAGTAATTGCATGGAAACAAAGAATGGATTTTTCATAAAAGATCTGAGAATTATCAGAGACTCTGATCTTCGTAGTACAATCCTCGTTGATAATCTCTCGCACAGCTTCGGATTTCAACCTGATAATGGGGTACCAATTATTGAATGGCACAACGATAAATCAGATGTAGAACTCAAACATTTAGCTAATTATCTCATCTAAGCTGCTGCTAGCCCAGATGTCAGAGATTTCAATCGATAATATTTAAAACTTCAAGATCTTATTCTTATGAAAAGTGAAGAGCTAGGGATATGAAGAATAAGCGAAAGTGCAAATTTTGCAGCAAAGTTCAAACTCTTCAAAATGAGAGAGAAAAGGGTGTTCTAATAATTAAACTCATTAAAGAAACCTCCCTCATTTTATTTCTATTATTATTATTTTGTGTAAAAGCAGCCAACAACTAAAGGCTATCAATCTTATTAAGCTTGCCTACTGCTTTCTCATTTATGCTCACATATATTTTCTTTAAAAAAATCTCATTTTGTGTTTTAGTTTCTGAAAAATAAACAATTATTTTTATTATCCATGTATTTCTAATTACTAAGCACTTTTATTGAAAATCTTCCTTTTTCTTACCTACTTCTCTTTTAACGAACAATAAGATTTGTTTTACTTTTAAAATCAAAAAACGAAATCAAAAAATCAAGAGAATTTGAGTGAGATTTCTAATGACAAAATCAGTAAGGATTTTGTGAGTTTTTCATATTAAAAAATCATATTCACTTTGATTCTTTGATCTAATTATTCAGTTAAAATCTTTAAAGCTTATTTTTTTATTGAACATGTTCTAAATGTTCTTCTAAGCTAAAAATGCTTCCTTCAAAGGTTTTACATTTTCAACATTATATATTTTATTAGGGATACCATCTCATTTTTCTAAAAATGATGTGCAGTGTCTCATAACGACTCTAAATCGTTTCTGTCTAAGATAATTTTCATCCCCCTCCTCCCCCTCCTCCCAAAAAAAAAGTATCAAATTATTTCTTTTGTAACCTGAATTAATTTGAAGGAGAATCGAGAGAACAATTCATAAATCAATCAGCTCAAAGAAGAAAAGAAAAATCATCACAATCTCCCTTTCTTGTTTTTCTTCATATTTTGGTTCTCAAAATCCAACCTTCAATAGCTTATTTCGCCTAAACTAACCAGAATTTTTTTATAAAATGAGCTTCTTTTGAGAATGCCTTACATCTCTCATAACATAAATCATGCATACTGTGGATCTTTTAAAATGCCCTTTTCATTATTTGAATCCTAAGAAAAAGCTAGCATTTTAAATCATAGGCTTTGAAATACTTGGACATATTGTTACTCCTTACAATTATATTTCCATTTTACCTTTACTTAACATTTTTCTAAGAAAAAACACTTAAACTTAATTCATAGTACAATTAAATGAAGATAATGGATTGAAAGGTTGAAACTAACCAGTATCAGTTGTTTCAAAAACTAAACAAAAAATACAAAATATTTCTTAGTTCCATGCTTCATTATGAATATAAAATACCCCGCATTCTTGAGCCAAATACCACTTCAAAGCTCAAAAAATACCCAGCAAACGTGTGGAAATTAAAATACACCCTTGTGGTTTATTTTTTGCTTTCGTTAAATTGAGCTCTGCATTTATATGAACTTGCGATTCTGGGAGAGTGAGAGGTATTCAAAGAATAAGCCAGGCAGGAGATTTGTCTGAAAATAAGAAAATAGTCTTTTTGGGGACTCTTAAAGAAAAAAAAGACAGACTAAACATTTTGACTTACATTCTTAGTAGAATTAACAAATGAGATTCATAGTATGTACATGCAGGCATATTATTCAACAAATAAAAAGAAATTCATATCATAATAGATATGAAAGTGTAATAAATAGAAAGTATTGTTTTAAATATTGCAGTGTGCGTGTGTGAAATGTTGATTATTTTTTGCCTAATCAGCAACACTGTAAGGTGAAATTCTTGATATAGATAATTTTCTAAGAAAGTTAAGCTAGCTGAGGCATCACTTGGAAATACACAGATGTCTTAAAGATGCTAGCTAGACCTTAGTGGTGACACTTCTAGTTGTGATTGATTGCAGAATCGTCTTCTGGGTTATTACTGGATGTTGAGTAATTTTCATCGTCAGAGAGATTCTCAGGCATAGGAATTTCAGAGTCCTTATTGAGCTCTAATTATGCACGTTCTTTACCAAGGGAGTGAATGATCATTTCTCTGAGATTTTCAGTTCCGATGAACTATTGGATTGTCTAAAGGAGAAATCCGACCTCATTGGCAGGAATAATATTGCTATGAAGGAATTCAATTAGAGCTTAAGAAGCCTCTAAAACAGTGAGTTTTTAGCAGGCATCAATGCAGGATTTGAATGCTACCACTCGCCTTTAAATTTCAACACTTAGACGCTTTTCGATTAATCTATGGACTTCCCTCAAGATTTGTCTTGAATTAGATTAACTAATCGACTACTCAGATGAGTTTTCTGCAACTTATTTCTCAGCAACCCTGTTATTCACTGATCTTGAAGCACGATTTAGGATCGATTATGCGTTTTTTCCCCCGAAAATATTCTCCACAACTTCAAAGTAATTATCAAGAACGGGATCTCCAAAACTGATGTTCAGAACGCTCATCATTTGAAAGCAATACAGTAAGCAGTCTTCCTATTGGCAAGCTTTTCTTTTCCCAAGAAGTGAGGATTATCCAGATTATTGAGCTGGAGTTGATCTAGGATTTTGATAAGTTCTCTGCGAATAATTTGATTCTTATTGAATAGCATCATCTTAGCAAGTCATGCCTTTATCCGCTGCACTATTAGTGCTAATTTTAGTAGCTTCAACGGCGGGACAGTTCTGTGGCAGCATAGAGAAAAGAATGTCTTGTGATATCGATTATTTTAATAGTTTTTTCTAGTTTTTACTTATGATAAGTTTTGTGTTTTTAATCATTTTTTTACAATTTTTCAGCATCGTTCTCCCAAAGAAATAGCCGGTGTGATGTGATGTTTCTGCTTCCCTCTCCCCCAAAAATCAAGCACTTTTCTCTCTTTCACACACACGTTTTTTATTTCACCGAATAAACAGATTAAAGGATTCCCCTCTGTTTTTTACATTCTCATGTTGTTCACAAAAGAATTTTTTTGAGTTTCTAAGGAACAACAATTCCAAAACAATAACATTATTTTCTAGCAATAATTTTGCAGAAAAGAATCAATTTTGCAACTTTTATCATTTACGTTTTATTCTAAGCTTCATTTTTCTCATAACTTTCTTGAAGAATTTCCTATCAAAATCACTCAAAAACAAAAAATATGATCAAAACGGCCTAATTGGAATGGCTTCAAATAAATCTTTCAAAAAATATTAATAATTTTCTTCGAAGTTTATATCCAATGAGGATTTATTCAATATGCTCATCTTAATTTCCTTTGATTTTTATGAAATTATTAGCTGATTGCATTAGAGACTTATTGTTTTCTTCTCTTAATTATGATAATTAGTCATAGGATAATAATAAAATAGGTAATATAATTTAAAACTTTAATATTAGTATTTTTTATATTAACCAAGCAGAAGAACTCATTAACACTTCTTAATACTTTTTCATTTAGACATTTAAGAAGGTCCTAATTAGTCAAAATAAGTAGCTTTCTAAAAACGGAAATGAACTCAAATTAAGAAAAAAATCCGTGCAGTCCTTAACAGAAAAAATTAATAAAAGTTTTTTGATTTTTTTCTCAAAGGGAGGGAGGATCCTCCTGTGTGCTTGAAAAACTTCTTATTTTTCACTGATTCTCTCTAAGCATTTGCCAATTTGAAACTGTATGATCTTGAGTGGCTCTCAAAGGATTACTTTGCATTTTTGGGCTGAATAAAATGTAGTAATTTTTCTTAGTAGTTAGTACAAATATGAATCGATTGGGTGTTTATTTGTTTAGAAATTTTTTCCTTTAGTTGAGTATTGTTAAAGCTTTTAAGAAGCTGACAATCATCAAATAATTGCGCATCATTAAAAAGATCATAGATTAAGAAAAATCACATGAAGATGATTGATCACTAGGGGAAGAAAAGAAATTTAAAAAAATTGTTATGAATGAGAAGGGAAACTTCTTTTTAGTCAAAATCAAGATTTTATGTTAGTTTTATTTAAAAATAAAATGCAATGATGTGCTAAAAAAGAAGTTGATTACAAAAAACAAACTCTTGCCACATTAATCACTCCAAATAACCTTGAACAAATTAAACAATATTAGTAGAAGAATGTGAAAATAATAATTCCACAGAAATAGAGGCTTCTAAAGATGATTTTAACAATAATCAATTAATTATCAAAAGGGAGAGAGTAAAAGAGTAGATAACCTTTTACTAGGATTAGACAAACAAACTCATAGAAATAATTGCATTTTTCAGCTAAAAGAATATTATTTTTTGGAAAAATGAGTAAATATTTAAGACTTTTTAGAAATAAATTGTTTTAACTAACTATTTTTTATCCATTTTTCATATTGATTTTCCCCTATTTTTTCACATAAAATCCTTTGTAATATTTCCAAAATAAACAATAATCTTTTTATGCATTAACCTATCAACACAGCTTTGCGAAGACTCTACTCACTCGCTTGCAGATACGAAAAAAAAAATAGAAAAATCCATAAATTAAAAAAATAAATAAAAATAAAGGAACAAAATGAAGCTCGACCAAATCATCGGATACTATATTACTCCCGTCAGACAATTCAACAAGACTCTGACTGCTGAGTAGATCTACGAGCAATACGAGCAATCTGCTTAGTTCAACGAGATCGATGCTTTCACTAATCTCCGATTCCACAGAAAATTCAAGGAATTCATCCAGACTCAAGAACAATCAGACTACCTCTACGAAAAGGCTAAACAAATCTCCACTCTTGCCTAGCGCATGTTTGTGAAGAAGTTCCCTGAACTCTCTTCTCAGTGAGTTAGAAAATAGTAGGCTAACAAAATCCTTTTCTGCTGTATGATGTATTCTTCTGTGTCAGGAAAGTGACTTTTCTCATAATTTCTTCAAGAAAATAATTCCAAAAAAAAGCATAAAAATAATTTAGAAAATCACTCTAAAAGCATGTAATGTTTCAAAAAGATAAACAATCAGGGTTATTTCAACTGATCTTTATTATCATTTACTCATTCAGTTGGATGAACTTAGAGGGGATCATTTAATCTATGCTAAAAAATGACTTTTAAGAAAGAAAAAACCTAATTCACCCTAGGAGTAATATCTTTTTAATATTTTCAACTCGAAAAACCAATAAATAGCATCTCTCAAAACATGCATGGTTAAATTAAGAAATGGGAGTCTCTTAGATATTTAAAGAATTATTTCTTGTATTACATCCATCAAACTAGATATCTGCTTGATAAGCCTTTTTGTTGAAACGATTCTTTTAATTGGTTTTTTTGTTCTGTATATTTTTTATTCTGTGAGGTAATCGATTAACTTTTTTCTAATTTATTCTGTGGAAACATCTAATTTCACCAAGAAAGAGAAGATTCAAAATATTAGATCAAAATAACATAATTATTCTTAGCATTAATATGAGTTTATCTGAAGAAATAAATAGATTTTTAGTGGATCCATTGTCCAAATATCAAAAACAAACCTAATAGCTAGACCGTTTGAAGTAGATTCTTCATGTCAATCCACTTTTGATTTACTCCAGCGAAGAGGAATGGGCAGAAAATACATTTAAATTACATTTTTTAGGCGCCTACAATCAAGCAAGAACTGCATTCTAACTCACTGCTGCTTTGGGTTTAGCATTCCATGCTATCGGTGCAGTGAATATTACAATTGCAAAATAATATGCTCTAAGACGAGCATGGGCAAATAAATTACTACGAAATACTTTCTGGATCCCTTCCATTGCAGTGTTTCTTTCAGCAAACATACTTACTGATCCTTAGTAGTTATTTTCAAATGAAATTGAATAAATGAACAAGTTACCAAAAGGAGATGCATATCTTTATTCCAGCAAGTATGTAAAAGAGAAATATTTTTCTATTCTCACATCTAAACTCAGTGGACTCAGCGAGGACTCCTTCATGGCTGCTCGAGAAGCTGCTTCGAAAACAGCTTAAGGGAAGCAGGAAGAAAATGATAAAAATTCAAGCAATCAAAACTCATTGGAAGAACTTAAAAAATAAGATTCTTGGAAAAATCAAAAAATCAGATAAGAATTAAGAACAGATGACTATTACTTCGAGATAAATGAAGTCATATAAGAAGAGCTTGAAGAAGATTGTTTTTTTGATTGACTGTGGATTAAGGATCGTGATGTGTTAAGGAAAAGAGTTGGCTTGAGAATATAGAAATCAAAGTTCATTCAATGAATAAATATATTTAAGAAACAAGATGAAAAATGCAAAATCTATGTAAAATTTATTATTTTAGAATGAATGTATGATTCAAAACATCCTTGAATTAATAATAAATCTTCGTTGATTAAGGTGTAGTGGTTCATGTTATGAGCAGGATTTCTTGTATGTTTTCTGTTGACATAGTTAAATAATAATTTTTTTCTTGATTTTTTTTTCTAGTTTCTCCAAAGAATAAAATTTTTCTTCTATGGATCAACTTTTGAGTCATTTGGAAATTCAAGAAAACTCTGCTTCTTCTTTATTCTGCTTATTTTTTATGGGAGGTAGGTTTTGGATTGATTTGATTTGAGAAAACTGTTTTCTTCAATCCTGTTTAGATAAACATTCTAGACATATTCTTCTTGCTTATATTATTATTATATTAAAATTTGTATTAAGAATTCGTAATCAGTTTATATTAAACATCAAAACAAAAGCAGAAAATAGACTTTTTTTGCAAAAACAAATATTATTAGAGTTTATTTGCATAGAGGAATAAAGCCAACTTTCTTTTATCTTTTCTTAATAATCATATCCACTTCTGCAAGAATTCAAGAAGATCACTTTCAACATTATTTAGTTTTCAATAGTATAAAAAGTGTCTTTGTTTTTTTTGAGCATCTTAAGCTATCCTTATGAAAAAAAGCCCATCCTTTCATAAATCATAATTATTTTTTTGTGGGTTACTGACACTAGAACATATCTATTGTTACTGAAATCGTTGAAATCTCTCTTATAAGAATTTAAAGGACTCTTACAAAAACGCTTGAATAAGTCAGAAAAATCAACTTTAATTTAAAGTAACAAATTACAATCTTACAATAGTTACAAAAGGTTCTGGAGTTCAAGTGAAGCTATTTTTATCGAATTATTTCCAACTCATTCAAGCATTTACTTTAGAACCAACATGAAAAATCTAATAACTTGCTTATTTATTACTTTTACTCATAATTATCTGTAACTCTGTTAAAGACAAATAATAAAAAAATAATTAATTTCTCATCGAATTAATCTTACCAATCTATGCGAATGATGATTGAATAAGCTCAAAGTTTGGTTCAATCACTTGGTTTTGCTCGTTTCCAAAATAAGAAGTAATGCTTGCAAAGGTAGCTAGAGCTATTATTACCTCTTAATGATTTTTATTCTTGAATATTGCTTGAAAAGTTGAAATTTCAAGGAGATGTATTTGCAAAGGAGGAATTTACTATTTTTAAAGTTTTAATAGTAAGCTTAAAATCTCAAAAATAATACCTTGAAATAGTCATAAGTTGTAATCTAAAAAAATATTTTCAAAGTATTAATTTAGTTCTTATTTTTCCTCAAATAAAAATAGCTTTTTATTTTACTTTTGAGTTCCAAAAAACAATGCAAAAAATGGGCAATTATTTGTCAAAAACACAACTAAACACAACAGAGTTTAGAATGCAAAAAGAATTCTTGGAATTTCTGAGAAAAAGACAACTCAAAAAACTACCTATTTCTGAAATTTGTCAGCTTTGATAAATGCAAAAATTGTTAAATTTCTTACGAAAAATGTTGTCTTAGGATATTATGAACTAATCCTTGACACAAGCTATTCCATAAACCAAGAAGTGAAGGGAGGAGACAACTTAACTTTGCTAGTTGGACTAGCTTAAAAAGTGTTAGTTCAAAGGCCATTACTTGAACATACAAAAGTACATTTTGATTGTAGTATCCAGAGAAAATACCAACTGAGCAGAAATAAAGGAATTCATTCTGACTTTATTTTGTGCACAGTTAAACAAGTCTTTCTCAAAGAATAATTTCCTTAATCTATTTACTCTTTGCAAATTACTCCCTTTTTAATCATCAATCCTCCCACTTTAGCCCTTTCCTTCATACCCCAACATATTACTTCAATCATCTAAGATTATTCACAGTAAGCCTTTACTTTTCATTTAACTTTTAAATTTTTACAATTTTTCCAGTGGAAACTCTTAATAGTTTGTTTTGTTATCAGTGAATTCTTTTGTTGTTGTCATTATTGTCTGATTAAACAATCCAAAGTGCTTAGTTATTAAAATAGCTATGCTTAACTAATATTTTATCAAAACTCCCATAATATTCATCTAATGTAATAGAGATATTAACAATACCTAAAAAAATCTCTCAAAAAGAAAAAGAAGTAGTTTTATGGGATAAATCCCTTTAGTTTGTGCAATTCAGAACATATCGGGTCGTTTTTTCAAACTATATCAAGTAAGTTTAAAACTCTAAAAGTATAAAGTTAGTTGTGCTTGAAAAGGGACAGGCTGATTCAAGCTGATTTCTGCTATTTTAATCTTAAGCCATTCAAATAGTTTTTTTAATAATATGCCTTTTTTATTGAAACAGCAGCCAGCGAGCGTTCCACGGAACTATTCCAAAGGAATTTTGCTCTGTAAACCAGGCCAGCCCCGCATTTGAAGCAAGTTTCAAGTTATTGAATGGCTTGCTTAATGGAGGAAAGGTTACATAAATGAAGGTATTTTATTGTAAAATTCAAGCAAGCTAAACTACTTATGTTGTTTATGGAATTTCGATGAATTTGAACCCTGAAATCTGGGAAGAAGCTTAATTCGTACAATTCAGAAATTGGAATAAGCTAGAAAATCTATTCCGAATTAAAGGAAATAGACTGCAGAAGTGGGGAAAAGGGTGAAAAGTCTTTTCATTTGAAGTAAAAGATGCTTGAATCGCCAAACGAAGGAAGCAAAATTAATTTGCCGAAATTAAAAATATTTGACAGTGTAAAAATGCGTCACTTGGATTTCATTGGAATATTCGGATTTTTCTCAGATCTTGAGCCCCCATTACAGGTAATCAAGGAGTTAATTTATCGGGGCAGGTCAGCCAATTTTTGTTGTGAAAATGAGGATTATCTTTTTGCTTAAAGAGGTTTAGACGATATTTTTGTGTTGATTGAGCAGTGAAGATGTCAAATTGCTATTTAACAATCTTTTAGAGAACTTTTTTACTGTTTGATTTTCTTTCAACTTTGTGATTAAATTGTCAGAAAATAATAATAATTATTTTCATCAATTTGCTCGCTCATTTCAAGGATACTTTTCCCTTAACTGAAAATGAAACAATTTTAAAAAGATCAAATAAATCACGAAGTGTAATACAACTAATGAAAAGTAGATCCTTTCGATACGTGCCCATGAAGCCACACAAAGGCAATAAGTTTTCTTGAAAATAGACTAATAGTGTCCGAGACTGGTGGGAAGAAAAGAAAAAAAATCTGATTTAAACGCCCGTCTAAAAAAATTACCGTATTCTATTTCGAAATGATTGGTATGAGATTGCTTTTATCCCGGGTAAAAAGTAGCCAGCACGCGGTCAGCAGATGAGAGCCTTTTAGTTTCTGGGGGTTTATTTTTTCATGTTTTTATTTTATGAAAGATAAACAACAAATAATATATTAACTTGTTATCTATTATTTGAATTGAAAAATCAAGGAGGGTATTTAGATTTTAAAGGTTTGAAACTACCTGTCCCTCCAAAATCAAGGAAGACACGAGTGTTCCCAGCAATAAAATATCTTTCTTTAGTTGAATATTTAAAAAGAATCTTTGGTCTAAGAAATTTTGTCAACAAATCAACTTTGCTTTAACATTGGCCATAGATCTTCAAACATCCATAATAGCATGGATAGAGAGCAAAAATTAGTTCCTTAGGTGATCATCAGCAATCCTTCAAATATCTCCAATAATAATGGCTTTCTAAACTAGCCCTTCAACAGATAATTACATTCTTTTTCAACAAATGAAATACCAAATTAATAACAGCATCATCCACATTCAGGGATATCTTCTCCGTTTATCTACCCTCATGGTGTCAGAGGTAATTAGCAAGATGGGTTAGAATCTCATAGTACTCAAGTCTTTAGTCTTGGATAAATCCCTTAATTTTCAGTATTCCCTGGTTAGCAATTTCCTTTCATATCCTCAATGACTCAGCAAAATAGCATATAAAACCTTCCATTTCAGTATTAGAATGGACACCATTAACTCTTTTAATAGCAATCTATGCAATAATAGCAACAAATATTGAACTATTCAATGAATCTCCCTTAAGAATCTACTTAACACATGTAAAATGATATGCATTTTTGGAATTCTCAATATTATTCCCACCAACGATCTTAGAGATTCCCACAGGTACTTCAAGAACCCAACTCTCATCCTCAAGAAGAAGAGCGTGTCGATCCTTCTAGAGTATTGTTAGTGATTGTCTTTGAACTCAGGGAACTTGAGATAACGAACGACGATTTATATATACTTTTCTCCTAATATGGCTTGGTTAATAAAGTACTAATATTTAAGAAGAATTTAGATTAAACCCAAGCATTTGTGGAGATGGTATCTGTTGAAACTGCAATAGTCTCCAAATAAGCCTTAAATAAAATGAAAGTTAAGCTCTTTCCGGATATGCAATATCGACTTTTTAAATTTAAAGTTCATTTTTCACCCAACACAGAACTCAACCTCTGTAACTACAAGACCCAAGGCAAAGACTACAGGGAGCAAGGATTAATAAGAACTCAGCAATTTAACGCAAAATCCGATAGTTCAACACCGAGTTGTTCAAGGCTCAGCAAGAACAATGAACCAAACAAAAATATGAAAAATAATCAATTTAATCAGTATAACTAAGCAAAAGAAGGACAAGATGCTTTTCAAAACTCAGCCAGCTTTTTTGATAATCCACACTACTAAGCTGTTATTTCGGATGAAAAAAATGAATGTGGAGAGAATACTGATAATGAGAAGGATGGCGATGATGATAATGAAAATGATAATTTGCAGTTTGTTTTTTAAGTTTTTTCTGAGACAGCTCAAAAAACAGGTTTTGAAAATGAAAAAGAATTTTTTCTTTCCCAAGAAGAGCCTTCCATCAGCGCAAATACCATCAAAAGTAACAAAAATGCAACTAACAAGTATTTTAACAGGGTATATTTAGGTATTTAAGAAACCGACGGTGGTAGATCTAAATAACAAAACGATCATCTTGAACATGCTCGCTCACGCTAGTCACTATCCCCGATTAGATTAAATACGTTTTGGGGGACTTCTGAGCAAGCATCAAATGGGGATAATCGAACAGTGCTTATGCAATCAAAATTGAAGAGCTGCGAGAGTCTGAATTAAATTTAGGAACAATTCAGCAGCTAGAGTCTCCACAATCTATCAGAACACGAGAATTCTTAGTAGACGTAATAGTAGCAGTAGCAACCCTTACAGCAATAGTAACAAAAGCAATAACAACAGCAGCTGCAACAAAGCTCGCCGCTGAGTTACGTAGTCAAACTCTAACACTAGCAATTATCCCAATAACAATCTCAATCTGCATCAAACAGCAGCATTCCTGTTTCTCTGCAGCAGCTGCAACGAAATCCAACACTTGACAGCTTTTAAGATCGTAACAAATCAACGTGTTCTACTCTATCGCCCTGCTCGTTTCCCTTCCCTAACAGCTAATCGAGTTATGCAATTTCTAATAAACTCGAGTATCTTCACCTGTCTTCTGCAGCTGAAAGCTCATTATCGCCTATTCCGAAGCAGCCATTTTTGCAGCAGCCATCGTATTTACATTTAGCGCCTACTCCGGCTTCGACTTTTCTCGATAATCAGACGCCACCAGGGAATAGCAACAACAGCAGTGCAAATAACGAAGAAATATCCATGATGCAAGGGATGTCCTCTTTGTCTCTTTCAGAAGAGCCAAGTAGTCTGGGAGTCACAAGTGAGAACTCCCTGACATAAGAGTCACCTGTGATTTACATAAAAAACTCCAGCATAGAAGAGTTAAGACCTGAAAATATCTACAATATATTTCGAAATTTCGGGTATGTCCACTCTATTCTGTTCATGAAGGAAAACAGCACAGTCCTCATTCAATACGAGGAAGCAAATTAAGCTAAAATGGCTATTAATCAGCTGAATAATGTCTTTTTCCTTGGATCAGAACCTCTCCGCATATCGTTTGCGAAACGCAAAGCAATATCTATTCCTCCAACTTTACTCAATAACAACGAATCTTCTAATTAATCATCTTTTATGCAATCATAACAATAGCCATATCCTCGATCGCAGCATGCGTTGAGCAACAATTCCACTCAGAATCTCAATAATTCCATTCAGAGTCTCAATAATGCTGCTTCCTACCGTACATCTGACTATTTCCTGAATAAGAACAAAGACCCCCGCAGTAAAGTAGTCAGCTAAAGCAAAAGAAACTCCTTCTACAATCCTGCTAGTCGCACAGTGTATGTCACAAATATCCCGATTTAGCTCGTCTAAAATAAGCAAGATTTCATTGAGCTCTTCAGCTATTATGGATCAGTCACTAAGAACTCCATTAGCATTTCTGACATGCGAGTGACAGCTCTGATTGAATTCGATTCCCTCCAAACAGCGCTGAAATCGATTTGTTTCCTGCATAACTCTTAGCATTACGGCAAACTCATTCAAATCTTCTTCACGAGAACAACTCTAAACTACTGAAAATTAAATAACATCTAGACAAAATAATAGGTTTCAAACAATAATAAAAAACAGATATTTTGCATGGCTTCTTTAGCTCATGCCTTAACCATGCTTGAATACTGCTTAATCTCTCTCTTTTTCTTCTCTTTCCATATTCTAGTCCCACAGCAAGAATCCTCCCTCCCTCTCGCGATATCTAAACAAACAGCGAGTTAATTTAAATTATATTAAGTCTAACAGCTCTGTAAGTCCTCTCTCTTTCTGATCATCTATATCTTTACTGACTCATCCAAACACCCATAATTCACAAGCAAACAACAACATATCCCTCTCTCTCTCTCTCTTTTCTTCTTCTCCTTCGGTTTTTTATCATCTTAAAGTTGTCTCAACGAGTTATCTTTTACTTCATTCAAATTACTTGTATAGACTCCTCCTCCTCTTGTTTGACTCATTCAAATTTGCCTTCTTTGCAAAACTCAACTCTAAATAGAGATAAAGAGAATCATACTTATTTTTATTTCCTCCTAAATAATTAATTTCCTTTCTTCATATGTTTTGGGCAGTCTTCTATGAATAATATTTATTTGTTAATTTTCTTTAATATATTTTTATCAATTATTTTTGTAAATTACTACTATGTATTGCAGTCCTTCTCGGGATTACCAACAAATTGTTGGAATTAATGCTATTAAAAAGAATCAATTTCTTAACAAAATATGAAAGTGCTTGCAAATATATAAAAAAATAATACTCAGGGTGAGTAGAATGCAGTGGTAAAGAAATCAGTTTTTGAAATATTAAAAAACGAATAAAGACAAACAAAACAACATTTTTCATTCAAAAGCGCATGGAGAATCAATGATTGATAGACAATCAGGGGGAATTGCCTTTTTAATACAAAGAAACCAAAAACGATTTTGCGAGAAAGAGCAGTTTCTTAATAAAAACAAAGACAAAGAAATTAAGTAGAGTATGAGAACTTTGTCTATTGCGTTGGTCTTGTTACTCACAGTAACTGCCACATTAGCTACTGAACATGAAGAACTTCACTCTATCCTTTCGGATGCAGTAAACTTTTAGTTTTGTTTTCTGTTATGATTAGCAAAAAATCATATTTTGTTTTTTAAAAAAAAGTTAAAAGAATCCAAGGAGGCTACACCTATCCTCATGCAGATGCACTTACTGGCAACTTCTGCTGATAAATCATACTAGTCAATCACTGACATCGGCGCATTGATTGATTCTCTTCATTCACTTTTGCTGCAAGCTCAAATCGATG
>Ga0302271_10000605_pt1 | contig 35486 bp, 33 predicted proteins | sample III_Bog_N1_1_FD_198767 | JGI IMG/M metagenome (GOLD analysis project Ga0302271, IMG submission 198767) | Peat permafrost microbial communities from Stordalen Mire near Abisko, Sweden - III_Bog_N1_1 | ecosystem: Environmental > Terrestrial > Soil > Wetlands > Peat | place: Sweden: Abisko... | reverse complement strand
TAAAAGCTGATCCTAATTTATTTCCATTTATCCCACATGATACTTTAAGTGCATTAAACATCAAAATAATGCTCCAGATGGTTACCGGAATAGAAAGTAAGATGATGATAATAAACGATACTGACTGAAAAACAAGGATTGGATCTTTTATTATTTCATTTATATCGGGGGATATTGTAAAATAGCCAGCAATAGCTAAAATTAAAAGTGGTGATCTTGATAAAGTCATTGTGCCAAGAATATCTATGATTCTGAAGCTTTTTGAAATGATAAATCCGGTAGCAGTCATGATAGTCACTAAACTTATCAGGTCGATAGCTAAAAATTCGAACGATTGTAACAATGTGAGTCTTTTAACTAAGTGCATATCAATGACTCCATCAAAAGCAACTTTACTGAAAGTGCAGATAATTCCCGTTAATATAACAAACATTAATCCCACTCCGAATGCCTGCCAGCCTGCAATACGGGTAAACGGATTCAGTATTAGACTAAAAATATCTTTACTTTTCATCTGTTTTTAATTTTAGTAATGATTTCATTCAGCATGTTTCGAACGGTGGGATAGCTTAATTTCAGCTCGGAAGACATTTCTTTAAGGCTGCCGCTGTTAATAACAAAGCGTTGAATAAATTGTTGATCTTCAAAAGACAGACGGGCTAAAACCGGCATATCGAATAAACCGCTCACTTCTGTTTCACAGTTTTCACATTTTAAACATTTAACTTTGAGTTGCGAATGACAACTTGGACAATTGGTTGGTAGCATAATGTTGATATTATATTTGACAAAAGTAATAAATGAATTTGAATAGTGCATAATATATTCAATAATATTTATTATTAATTGAATAATGTTTATATATTAATTAGAATTTACAATTTAAATCATCATTAAAATGACTCTAAAATTCCAAAAACAAAAAAACAATTTCAACATATATACGTTTGAGATTAAAATGAGTGGTAAAAAATTGTTTTCCCGTTAAAAATCTTATTTAGCACATGCGATAACAACTAAAACTTTTATACGTTTCCAGGATTCGGTTAAAATAATTAAACTCATACGATCATGTCTAAAGCAAAAGAGCCCAAAGAGAAATCAAGTAAAAAAGTACCCCTTAAAAACTTGAAAGAAAAGCGTGCTTTAAAGGACGCTAAACGAAAGGAGAAAAGTAAAGTCCATGAGATGTAAGAACTCATTACATGTTTAAATTTCAATGATTTAACAGTAAGTAGGTACAAATTAAATCTATCGGGAATAGTGGGTATTTAAATTCCGGGGTAGAAAAAATACAACACAATCTTATTTCATACAAGATTAAATAATAGAATATAAAGACAAAGCCTATAAAGCAGTTATGTGGCAACTCTTTTTAAACCGTTGTATAACAGAGATTATATAGATAGATTTAATTTTGTAATCTTACTTTATTAACAGATTATTAATAAAAACAGCATTATGAACACAGGAAAATTAGCATTAGGTTTTGTAGCAGGAGCTACCATAGGTGCAGTATTAGGAATCTTATTTGCTCCGGCAAAAGGAGCGGCTCTTCGTAGAAAAATTCATAGGATGGGAGAAAAAGAAGTTGAGGTTTTGAAGGATAAATACAGCGAATTTGCCGAAAATGTATCTCAGAAATATGGAAAAGTGAAGGCAAATGTTGTTGACTTTACTCATCAATCAACGAATAAAAACGAAGAGAAAGTGAAAACTGCCGAAAATAACTAATTATTTTGGATGGTAAAATTGGTTGTGTTATTTTATAAGACGAAATTGATATTTTACAATCCAGAACTAAAGGTATAGGACAATCACCAAATAGTATTGTTTTAGTATAATCTGCTCCTGAAATCACTTTTGATAATTAAATTTATCAATGATTTTTCGAGCAGATTTTACATATCAATCTGAATCGAATATTCGATTTTGTAAAATAGAATAATGAATCAAATTTAAAATCTGATATATCATGACTCCAACTGAAAATTTGATAAATGAACATAAGAAAATAAATGAGCTTCTCGATATTATGAGCAAAATTGCGTTAAAGATAAAATCAAAAGATGTTTTTTATCCTAATGACGTAGAAGAAGTTGTTAAATATTTAATAAATATAATTGAAAATAGTCATCACGGAAAAGAAGATGATGTGTTTTATCCCGAACTAATATCCTCCGGAATACCCAAGGAAACGGCACCACTAAGTATTATTAATTACGAACACTTAATTTCAGTAAACTATTTGAAAGATATCAGCAGTTGTGTGGTAAACTGTAAAATCGGTAATGATTTCTCTGGTGAACTGTTAGCAGATAGTCTGACAAATTACGTAATAGCCATCAAGAACCATATTCAACGGGAAGAAGAAATTGTATTTCCAATTGCCAATGAAGTATTCAGTATTGAAAAACAAAACGAGATATTACAACGATTCGAAGTTATTGAACAAAAATATATTTCGAATAGTTTTAATGATCAATTCGATAAATTGTTGAATAAATTTAAAAATAAATACCCGTAATGATACATATTCAATCTGTAAGAATAAAAAGGATGGAGTTGTACAGGTAAGCCTTTATAACTCCATTCTTGTATTAAATTAAACCTGAACATTATTATTTTTTCTTCTTTATCAATTTGTTGTAGTTGATGTAATACAATATTTTCACAGAAAGGCTGTTCAATTGGTTGATCCATGAATTATGTAAATTTGTCCAGTAATTATTGTTGTAAGCTGTTTGATCAGTAAAGGCTGCATTTTTCCATGAACAGTCAAGTTCCGAACCCGGAGCAAAGTTCCATATCAACATCATATCTACTGTAAAGGCGTTGTAATTTTGATCTTTATTTTGAGAGTAGGTTGGATAGTCATTTAGTAATCCTTTTTGATCCAGTAAATAATATTTCTTATTTAAAGCACCCGACCAGTAATGTCGAACCCTTAAATTCAAACTGGCTTTATTGCTCAGTATATATGATGTTGATACAATGTTTTCAAGCGAACGGACATTCCGTTTGGCAAAAATAATTGAATCATTTGAATTGTTTTTATCCACAAAACCTACACCATTTGTAGTGTTGTTGAAATTAAATGAATAATTGAATTCAAAACGTTGTCCTACACGAAGGTTTGTCTGGAAATCGCCAAAATCACCGAACTGATCAGTGGACGGTAGTTGAGTATGTCCATAATGGAAATAAAAATTGAGAGGTTTACGGTTGTCAGTTGTCAGATTAATATTATTCACAATATACCGGGGACTGATATAATACCGTCCGTTAACCCGTGGCTCGTAATAATCATGAATGTCGGTTGAATATACACCGTTAATGTTGATGTAGTAATTGTTTTTAAATGTAACATTGGCATTGTATCCCATTTGATTGGCATACAGCGTGTTTGGGTTATACATGCGAATATAATCCCACCAGATATTCCCGTTATATTCTCTGAATATCCAGGTTGGTTCTACCTTTTGATAATAAATATAGGATTCGGTAAGAAGCTGATTGTTCCGCTGAAGATACCCCAGGTCATTCGGATTATATTTGTCTGAATACAGATTTTGCGAAATGCCGTATTGAAATTTTCCCTTGTTTTTCAACAATTGTAGAAACCCAAAATATCCGGTATCCATTGTCGAATCGCCACGTATACTGATGGCACCTTTCCCTTTGATGGCAAAAGTCTTTGTGTTGTCTCTTAACTGAAAATCCGTAGCGGTTACATTGGCACGGAATGGGTTATCAAACATGTAAACATTCGTATTGATAATACTAAAATAAGAATTGTTTTTCAACGATTTATCCACCGACAGCACATTATAGTTGGTAAGCGGTTGTACAAGTACCTTTCGTATGTTTCCTGTGAGTGTATCTTTCAGTTTGGCATAGGATGGCAATGATAGAGCATTCAATACCCCTATTCCCCAACCATCTGTTGTTCTGCCTGATATTTTAGTCGCATTTACAAGTTGAGTCTCACTGGGATTGTAGTCGATAATTTCATTATTGGAAAGTGAATTATCCGCTGAGAATTTTGGTGATGCGCCAATGCGCCGTGAATAAAAGATGTTTGCACGTTGAAAAAGCTCTGTGCCTTCGTTAAAGAATTGCCTTTTTTCACTATAGTACAATTCAAATGGAGATAGATTTAGTTTCTTATCATCCGATTGTATCTGCCCGAAATCAGGAACCAGCATCATGTCGAGGGTAAAGGCATCGTTGATCCCATATTTGAGGTCAAGGCCTCCTTTGTATAAAAAACTGGAAGATGCTGTACTGCTTTTCGGTTGGTAGTAAGTTGCCAGATAAGGTGTAAACGAAAGTCTTACAGGTGGTTTTATCTCTTTAATACCTGTCATGTGTCCTTCCTGATGAATAAACCCGGATACATTGCGGTCAATGAAGTTCCATGAATTATTGGAGTTGTATCTCCTGATATTCCGGAACATGTTCAACCCCCAGGTACTCCCTGTTTTCTCTGAAAACCGGAGTTCTGAAAATGGGATACGCATTTCAACAGTCCATCCTTTGTCTGTTATCCTGGTTTTACTTTCCCAGACCGCATTCCAGTTCGAATCTTCATTATCATCATCACTTTTAATGGCTTTCGAATCCAGTTGTACTCCTGCCGGAGTAATAAAAAAACCATATGCAAGTTGCCCCTGGTTGTAGGGATCAATGTAAAGACCAAAATAATCGGACATTCCGGTATTATCCCGTGCTGTCAGATAATTAAAAATGCTGTCGGGATGATCGTAAAGCATCGCTCCTACATAGATGGCTGACTCATCGTAGAAAAAGTAAACTTCGGTAGGTTTCATAGCTGGTTTGCCATTGTAAGGCTGGATCTGAACAAAATCGGTAGCCGGTTTTACCTGTTTATAAACATCTTCATCAAGTATACCATCGATTGTTATGGGAGTAGAGATACGGATGATGTCAACATTCTTTTTTACCTGTGCATACGAAACGGTGAAAAATGAAAGTACAACCAAAAGGATTATTATATATTTCATATTGTGTCAGAAAAATTCATTTAATATTTTACCTTTCTAATAGGGAATGTGAATTATTTAAACGTAAAGTCTTAAGTTATTGTTTAAAGATGCAAAGATAAAATAACTCTTCGACATTTTAACTTATAAGTGTAAAATTATATCTTTATGAATGGAAATTGATTTGGAACAATATAGTATTTATTTTCCTGTAATTACAAAAAAAAAGTTGCACAAGTATTACCCTGTACAACTTCATTCTTATTTTTTTCTTTACTACCGACTTCCGACTACCAACTAATATTCTGCCGGCATTTTAAGTACTTCTTCATAGGTAAATACCGGACCATCTTTGCAAACATAGGTTTTACCCACCGTGCAATGTCCGCATTTGCCTACACCACATTTCATTCGGTTCTCGAGGGTAGTGTAGATATTAGCATTGTCAAAGCCATTTTTACTCAGAATAGGCATTCCCATTTTTATCAGAATGGGTGGTCCGGCAACAATAGCCACAGCATTTTCACTTTTTGGTGGATTTTGTTCCAGGATAGTGGGTACAAAACCTACCAGTCCTTTCCAATCGGGTGTTTCACCACCCGGATCGACAGTAACAAAGAGTTTCACATCACCACGGTTTTTCCATTCTTCCAGTTCTTCTTTGTACACCAGGTCATTCACCGAACGTGCCCCGTAATAAATGGATATCTCACCGAATTTATCCCGTTGATCAAGCAGGTTCCATATCACACAACGAAGGGGAGGAAGTGCTATACCACCGGTAACAAATACTATGTTTTTACCGTACCATTCCTCAATGGGGAATGTATTTCCAAAAGGGCCGCGTAGTCCGATAATATCATTCAGTTCGCAATTCGCCAGGGCTTTTGTAACCCGTCCCGAACTACGGAATGTACATTCCAGGTAGCCTTCACGGGTAGGAGAGGAGGCAATACAAAATGTGCTTTCACCTTCACCAAAAACACCATATTCGGCAAATTGACCGGCTCTGAATGTAAACTGGTCTGCATCTTTATCATTGGTAAATTCCAACCTGTAAGTCTGTACTCCGGGGGCTTCCTCAACAATGTTGGCAATGCGCATTTTATACGGAATATATTGATTCTTTGTTTCCATGGAAATAAATATTAATTCATAATTCACAATTCATAATTGCAAACTAATTATTTTGTTGGACTTTATAAAAATTCACTTATCATCTAATGGTACTTACTTATGCTCTGTATCACGGATCACGGAACACGAAACACGGAACGCTGAACACGGAACACGGAACACGGAACACGGAACGCTGAACACGAAACACGGAACACGGAACGCTGAACACTGAACACTGAACACGGAACACTGAACACGGAACACGGAACACGGAACACGGAACACAGAACACGGAACACGGAACACGTAACGCTTATTCCGTCACACTCAGGATATTTTCAAATATATTCAAATGGGCAGGACAGACACGTATGCAACGCCCACAACCAACACAACTTACAATGCCTAGATTCTCAACAGAATATTTGAATTTATGCATCAATCGCTGACGTCGACGTTCGGTCTGATTGGTCTTTGGATTATGACCTGAATTGTGTTTAGTGAACAATCCGAATCCGCATGAATCCCAGCAACGCAGGCGCTGGCCTTTATTCTGAGTCCCTTCATCCTGAATGTCAAAACAACTACAGGTAGGACATGAGAATGCACATGCACCACATCCGAAACAACCCATTGAGACGTTTTTCCATTCAACACTGTCGTAAGCTGTTTTGATATGTTCTTTTATTTCTTCCATCGAGAATTTGACATCGATTTTTGCCAAATACTCATCTTTGTTTTTTTCTTCGCTTGCCGTAAATAATGCTGCCGAAATGTCAATGGCTTCTTTTCCTTTTGGTGTCATTACTTCCACATAGGTATCTTCACCCATTAAGGTAAGCAATATATCACTTCCTGAAGTGCTACCGGGATTCAAATCCACTGAAGTACAAAAACAGGCATTGTCAGCTTTAGCGCAACTGACAGTGATCAGGGTTGTTTTCTCTTTGCGTGCTGCATAATAAACATCCGGATTTTCTTTTAAAAAGAATTCCGTCATATAGTTAAATGCCGATCCATCACAAGGACGAAGTCCCCAAACAACAGTTTCAGGAATGTCGGCAATTGAATCTTTTAGTTCAATACCTTCTTCTGTCTTTTTATAAGAAAACAATACTTCCACCTTTGGGAAGACTACTGATTTAGCCGAAAACCCGGTTTGAATGTAATCAGTTGCCACCTGACTGTATGATTGAACAGGTTCGAAGAATACCTTTCCGCTTTTTTTCAAAACGGGAGCTAACACCACTTTGCCCGACCCGATCAGTTGGTCAAAAAATGCCGGTATATCGGACGATTTAATATTTTTTATTTCCATATTCTTAACCCCCCTTTAGGGGGCAGGGGGTCTGTTATTTGATGAATTGTTCTTTATCTCCTGCTTTAAAGGTATTCAGGGCATACCCGCTGGTACAGGAAAAACCTGTTTTGGCACCGAATTCTTTTTCAATATCAAGGTTCATCTGGGCGGTGAGTAAATGAACAGGTATTCCAACGGGACAAATACGTCCGCATTCGCCACAGTTAATGCATCGTCCTGCCAGGTGCATCGCACGGGTTGTATGCCATTCCAGGTTCCCGCTTGTTTCGGAGGAGACCTTGATCCATTGCGGTTGATTGCATTCTACTGTGCAGGATGAGCAATAACACATTGGACACACTGCACGGCAGGCGTAACATTTTACACATGCTGAGAATTGATCGGTCCAGTATTGCCATCGTTCGGTACGGGTCATTGCATTCAGCTGTTCCAGCAGTTTTTTATCTTCTTCCGAATATTCGGGGAAATTAGCTTGTACATATGCTTCCACCTCATCCATGTTCTCAAAAACAATCAATTCATTTTGAGCATTGATGGTGAGTACTGTCTTTTCAATATCACCCAGTTGATTTTCTGATGTGAGTTGTACCAACGAACGCAATGTGGCGATATTAGCCAGCAAACCTACTTTTTTGGCTTGTTTAACTTCCGGCTTATGCAGGTAAACGGAAAGGTTACCTTTGCATTCGGGAGTGAAAATAAGTTGATCCACCCCGGAGGCTGTATTGAAGAAAAAGGGAACCGGTAGTTTGGTGAGGGCACTCTTAAATCCAATCATCAGAGTAATTGTTCCGTTTTCGAACAATTCGGCTACTTTATTCTGTAATGGCGTCATTGTTTATTTTTTCAAAGTTTGAATAATCCAGATTCTTGAATTCGGTAAAGGGACCTTTCTCCCGGATTTTCTCCGTCGTGTCATTGACCAGGTTGGCCCATTTGGTACCTTCGGCAGCCGATACCCACGAAAATGTGATACGGTCGGTATCAAATCCCATAAAATCGAGCATGGACTTGTAGACCATCCAACGGCGGCGGGCATGGAAATTGCCTGACGTATAATGACAATCATTGGGATGGCATCCCGAAACGATAATTCCGTCGGCTCCATTCTCGAAGGCTTTCATCAACAACATAAAGTCAATACGACCTGTACACGGAAAGCGGATAATGCTCACGTTAGTCGCGTATTTTGTCCGGCTAGTTCCAGCAAGGTCGGCACCTGCATAGGTACACCAGTTGCAAACGAAAGCCACTATTTTAGGTTCAAATTGTTCTGACATTATCTTTCAATTGTGAATTATAAGTTTTAAATTAAGCATTAAGCATTAAGCATGGCCATTACTTCCGACATCATCTGGTCGTTCGAAAAACCCTGTATATCAATGGATTTGTTGCGGCACATGGCTACACAGGTTCCGCAGCCCTGGCAAAGGCCGGCATTGACGCGGGCAGCCACCTTAATCAGGTTACCGGCACGGTCTTTAATTTCTTCTTTTTCAATAGCATGATACGGACATACCTCCATACAAAGCAAGCACCCGGTACAACTGGTAAAGTTAGGTGGCCCCTGACGGTTTACTACGGCTACTATCGGTTCACGGGTCATTTCGCTGCTGGAGAATAAGCCAATTGCTTTACTGGCTGAAGCTGATGCCTGAGAAACACTCTCGGGAATGTCTTTGGCACTCTGGCAAGCTCCGGCTAACATGATTCCGGCAGTATTCGTCTCAACCGGCTTCAGTTTAGGATGTGCTTCCGAGAAGAAATGATGCTGATCGTAACTGATATGAAGTTTTTGAGCTAATGATTCTGCACCTGCATTGGCTACAACGGCTGTTGCAAGTACCACCATATCGGCTTCTATTTCAACCGGCTCTGAGTTCATCAGGGTATCAACTCCTTTCACTATGAGCTTTCCGTTTTTTTCATAAATACGCGATACACGTCCGCGGATATAGTTTACATCATCATCTTCGATGGCACGACGAACGAATTCATCGTAATTCTTACCGGCTGCCCGAATGTCCATATAGAACACATACGCTTTTCCTTCATGATTCTTGTGTTTGTAGAGCATGGCATGTTTCGCCGTATACATACAACATATCTTTGAGCAATATTCAATTCCTTTTGCTTTATCACGCGATCCGGCACAGGCCACAAATACTATTTTTTCGGGTATCTTCCCATCCGAAGGCCTGCGTATTTCACCGGCAGTAGGTCCGGATGCCGATGCCAAACGTTCGAATTGCATTCCGTCGATCACATCTTTGAATTGTCCATATCCGTATTCTGGGAAGAAGTCGGCATGTTTCAGATCAAATCCGGTGGCAGTAATGATAGCCCCGACCCGTACATCAATAAATTCATCCTGCGTTTCATAATCAATAGCCCCGGTAGGACATATCTTTTTACATAATCCACATTTTCCACCTTTTGTAAACCAGCTGCAATGGTCTCTGTCGATCACAGGTTTATTCGGTACAGCCTGTGGAAACGGTGAATAAATGGCAGTACGGAATCCCATACCTTCATTAAATTCATCCGGTATTTTCTTTGTTGGACATTTTTGTGAACAGGCACCACAGCCGGTACATTTTTTCATATCCACACTTTTAGCCTTCATCCTGATTTTTACATCAAAATTTCCTACAAAGCCTGAAACACTTTCTACTTCTGCATAGGTATATAATGATATATTCGGATGCTGCGCTACTTCCACCATGCGGGGTGTCAGGATACATTGCGAACAGTCGAGTGTAGGGAATGTTTCGGAAAGTTGTGACATATGCCCGCCAATGGATGGTTTTTTCTCCACCATGATCACCTGATGACCGGCATTAGCAATGTCAAGGGCTGACTGAATGCCGGCAATACCACCACCAATCACCAGCGCAATTTTGGTTACCGGCACCTTAATAGGAAATAAGGCTACATTTTTCTTTACCTTTTCTACCAACGTACGGACAATGTCCAGCGCTTTTTGAGTTGTGGCATCCGATTTAGGATGTACCCACGACACCTGTTCGCGGATATTTGCCATTTCACAGAGATACGGATTGATTCCCGCTTTTTCTGCCGCTTTCCGGAATGTACCTTCATGCATTCGTGGTGAACATGCAGCCACTACAATCCCAGTAAGCTTATGTTTTTTGATGGATTCAATAATCAGGGTCTGACCCGGGTCTGAACACATGTATTTGTAATCAACACTAAAAGCTACTCCCGAAAGTTCTCCGGCTTTCTCGGCAACTTTGGCTACATCTACTGTTGCGGATATATTCTCGCCACAGTGACAGATAAAAACTCCAATTCTTGCCATATTTTAAGCCTCCAGTTTTACCATACAGTTAACTACTTTATCAGTCGGTACATAATGCTTGTTCAGTCCAAGCCTGTCCGCTGAAATGCCCATGCTCAGTCCCAATGCCTGGGTGATAAACAGTACGGGTATATTGATATCTTTATTGATTTGTTTTTTTATTTCAGGACGGCGCATGTCCAGGTTCACGTGACACATTGGGCAAGCTACAATGATCGATTCTGCACCCCGGTCGGCTGCATCTTCAATAATCTTACCCGAAAGTTTTGCTACTATGTCGGTTCGCGACATGGTGAAACCGGCTCCACAACATTCAGTTTTAAAAGCCCATTCAACAGGTGTTGCACCGGCTTTTGCCATCACCACATCCATTTCCATGGGGTTTTCTATTTGTTCTATGGCTGCAGTTTCTTTTGGTCGGGAGTATAAGCAACCATAATAACATGCCGCTTTTTGATTCAGCTTGTTTACTATATGTTCATCAACCACCGGGAAAATATATGTTTGCAGGAATTCAAAAACCGTCAGTATCTTTATGTCAGCCGACAGTTTGAGATCGATGTGTTTCTCAATTTTTTGCCGGGTGGCAACATTGCTGCTGATTTCGTTTTTGGATGTTGCCATCCGACTGTAACAGGCTGCACATGGAACAACGATTTCAGTCAATCCTTGCTTTTCGGCCAGGGCCAGGGTTCGTGCCGGAAGCGCAATAGCCAACTCATGATTCAAATTGTGTGCTGCCGAAGCCCCACAACAATTCCAGTCTTTAATTTCTTCGAGAGTTACATTGCATTTTTCGGCAACTGCAAACAGCGAATCACAGTATTCTTTACTCGATCCTTCGAGCGAGCATCCGGGATAAAAACCTATTCTCATATATTTCTTGTCTAAAGTCTGCATTCCATTAACCGGATAATTACAAACCTATTTAACTTATTTTCTCAATCAACCTAATCAACCAATCACCCAATTAACCAATTAACCAATTAACCAATCAACCAATCAACCAATCAACCAATTAACCTAATCAACCAATCAACCAATCAACCAATTATCTATTCACCCGAACCTTCGCTGATCCTTTTAAATATCTTCGCGATTTCTTTCGTGTTTTGTACCTGATGCGGAAAAATGTTGAGTTTCCCTTTGGCAATCATGGAGGGTACCAACTGTACATCCTGGATCAGATTCAATGTCCTGAGTTTGTAATCGATGGTTAAACCTACTTCATGTAGCTTTCCATTCATTTTTATTGAATCTAAAAATGCCTTGTGGAATTGTAATATATCTTTGGCTTGAGGGTTTACCATGTTTTGACGCAGTGATTCCTGACGAAGAAAATCCATTACCTGCGAAAGTTTTACTTCCTGCGGGCAACGCGAATAACAGGTGTCGCAAGCCAGGCAAAGCCAGATGGACAATGAACATATTATCTTATCTTCATATCCCGGAAGTTCAAGTTGCAACATGCGGAGAATCTGGTTGGGCATTACGTCCATCTCTTCATTGAGCGGGCAGCCTGCAGAGCATTTCCCACATTGGTAACAATGCGAAATAATTACTCCGGTTGCTTCTTCCACCTGCGACTTTAAGGTAGCTGCATGGTGTTGATGGGTTAATTCGTGCACTGGGTTGTATTTTTAGTTGAGTGTTTTATTCTGATTTTTGAAAATTGACTAACATTTGTTAGTCCGGAAATTGGGATAAAAGCAATGCTTTTAATGATGGAGTGATCCCCAATGGATGCGCATTGGTTAATACGCATTTTTTTGGCAGATATTTCGTTTGGCAGTAAAGATGTCAATAGATTTAAGGTCATTTTTGTTTTTCCAACGTTAGTGGAACTTTTAAATACATTTTTACATTTTGTAGAATGTATTGAAAATTGATAAACAGGGAATTATGGAAATATTTCTTTAATTAAACCTGTTTTAGTGTTGCAAAAATAAGCATTTTTACTGGTCGACCACTATAATTGGAGCGTTATCATATTTAAAAAATGCTAAATATTGCACATATGACTTAATACTGTGCATTGAAAATATCGGAAGTTATATAAAACCATTTTTAAAATATAGACGAAGAATTTAATCTGAAATAAAGTAAATCAGGAAATTATTTGTATGTTTATTCAAAAAAAATCCTTATACATTACAAAAATGATTCTTCTCATTCTAATTTATACAAATCGTGAATAATCAAATTATCTTTTTATATTTGTATTACGAATACGTACCCAATACTGAATGGTTTTGGATTGGTTTAGGATTGGTTTTGGTTCCGAGGCTATTCTGATATATCAGTCACTTAACAATCATTTATTCGCGATATATATGCCATATATCTATAAAGATATATGGCATATATTTTGGAAATAAATGGATGAATTAAAGATACCAAAACCAATTCAAAACCAATTCAAAACAAATCCAAAACCAATTGAAAAATAAGTACGAAATGGGTTGTAAGATGTACTCTTGCGAATCAGAATCCGAAAGTAGCAAAAGTCAGAGTACAAAAATGATGAATTTTATTCAGTTATATAGTTTTTTTGATTAAGAGTCATTGCTGATAATCATTTCTAATAATACCGGATTGATGCTAAGTTGTTTTAGACATTATTTTATATCCTCAATAAACGCTTAGTATAATTTCAGTATCCTGTTTTATCGCCAATTCAGGAAGAACCTTTCGGTAAATTCTGAGTTGAGTCTGAGAGTAATAATGAAAATAAAGCTGAAACAAAATATTATTTGAATTGTTTTAATAACGATAAATAATCTGTTAACCGCATATATTCAGACAACTTACCGCGATTATTCAGATGAAATAATAGTAATCCTGGTTGATAAATCAATGAATTTACAAATTAAATTTGATGTTTTTAAAATCTGATTTGTGTATTTTCAGACTTTAAATGCAGGTAGAACATTACAAATATGTATGCCCTGATTGACTGTAATAATTTCTATGCTTCGTGTGAAAGGGTATTTAATCCTGCACTCAGAGGAAAACCGATTGTTATATTAAGCAATAATGATGGCTGTGTTATCGCCCGAAGCAATGAAGCTAAAGCGTGCGGTATTCCTATGGGGGCACCGGCATTTGAGTATAAGCATGTTTTCGAACAGTATGACATTCATGTATTCTCGGCAAACTTTACACTCTATGGCGATTTAAGCAACCGGGTGATGAACATTTTATCCAATTACAGCCCTGATCAGGAAATCTATAGCATCGACGAATGCTTTCTAAAACTTACCGGAATCAACTGTGACCTGACGGAGTATGGCTTAAAAATGCGGAAGCAGGTGCTCCGGTGGACAGGTATTCCTGTTTCAGTTGGGATAGCTCCCACTAAATCATTGGCTAAAGCAGCTAACCGGATTGCAAAGAAATTTACTGATAAAACCGGTGGCTGTTATGTGATCGACACAGAAGATAAACGATTGAAAGCTCTAAAATGGCTCGAAGTGGATGATGTTTGGGGAATTGGACGAAGAAATGCAAAAAAAATAAAATCATTAGGAGTGAACAAGGCTTTTGACTTTTGTCAACTCAGTAAAACATGGGTATTGAAAAATATGACGGTTGTGGGGATGCGCCTGCAGGATGACCTGAATGGCATACCAACAATCGAGATGGAACCGGTAGAACCGAAACAAAGTATAGCTACTACCCGAACCTTTGACCATGATTGCCGGACTTTTGAAGAGGTAAGAGAACGAATTGTCACTTTTACCGTCAGTTGCGCCGAAAAAATCAGGAGTCAGCACTCACTGTGTAATGCCCTGACAGTATTTATAGAATCGAACAGGTTCAAAGAAAACGATGAGCAATATTCAAATCAGGCTTTAATAAAGCTCCCTTTCCCGACGAGTTCGGCTATTGAACTCGCAAAATTTGCATTGCAGGGATTACAGGCCATTTACAAAAAAGGAATAGGATATAAACGTGCCGGAGTAATACTCATGAATTTTGTACCCGATACAGAATACCAGCAGTCATTATTTTATAGGAGTAACCCGAAACACGCTAAGTTAATGCAAGCAGTTGATACTATAAATTCAAAGTTTGGACAACAAAAAGTGCGACTGGCCACCCAGGATAAAAAGATTCACAAGATGCGTCAGGAGCGTTTATCACCAAATTACACAACTAAACTGAACGACATCATTGAAATTAAAGCGGATTGATTGAAAATATTTGCATAGAATTGTTTTCAATGGGATACTGAATAAAATTGAATTATTACAACAATTCATTTGCATATTTAAAACAGAAATTTCTTAATCCATATCATAGAGTTTATTACATCACAAGGAAATCTATTTTAATCAAATTGAAGATTCAATTCAGGAATCAAAAAGTCAGTAAAATTACTGAAACTTTCAAAAAAGCGAAGGCCATTTTAAGTCAGAATTATCTTTAGAACTTGAAAAAAACAGTACTTTTTAAAACAATACCAACAGTATTTCGTTAATTAGTAGTAATTTTGTAATATTATTATTCGTCATAGTATTCAAATTTTTCAAGGATGAAATATAAATTGATTTTACTTTTTCTGATTTTTAATTCTCTGTTATTTAGTCAAACCGTTACAGAGGGTGAAACATATTTTAATAACAAGCAATATGGAAAGGCCCGTTCGGTCTACGAAGAATTGTTGAAAAAACGGCCCAAAGATGGGTTGTTTAATTATCGTTATGCCCGATGTTGCTATGAATTAAATGATGCTGAAAAAGCCATTCCTCATTTTGAACTTGCCGGAAAGAGGTATCCATTGCGTAATTTATATTTAGGTGAACTGTACTATAATTCATATCGTTTTGAAGAATCAGCAACGGCATACAAGGAATACATGGCCACGCTAAAACCTACTGAAAGTAAATTAACCGAGTATGCTGAAAAAATAAAAAAATCAGAAAATGCGGCTCATTTAATGGAAAGAGTGGAAGATATCTCTATCATAGACAGTGTGGTGGTCAATAAAGATGAATTTTTAAAGTATTTCAAATTCAACAGTGAATTGGGATCGCTCAATCAGGAAACTATTAAGCTGAATGGCCGTAAAAAAGTTGATAGAATAAAGTATACAACCCAACGCCAGGATAGAGTGTATTTCTCAGATACGATAAAAGGTCAATTGAATATTTTTACGTCTTACAAACTGTTGGATAGTTGGACAAAGCCAGTTTCAATATCCGAAATAATTAATTCGCAGGCAAACGAAAACTACCCTTTTTTACTTGCCGATGGAGTAACGTTATATTATGCATCGGAAGGTGAGAATTCGATAGGTGGATATGATCTTTTTATAACACGATATAATCCGACAACCGACAGCTATCTGACTCCTGAAAATATTGGTATGCCTTTTAATTCACCTTTTAATGACTACATGATGGTCATCGATGATCAACGTAAGCTGGGATGGTTTGCAACCGACCGTTATCAACCGGTTGATAAAGTAATGATTTATACTTTTATTCCAAATGATGTAAAAACTATTGTTCATTCGGAAGACAAAGATTATGTACGACAGGTTGCAGCTTTGAAGACCTATCATAAAGTGATTGCATCCCGTACTGAAATCGGCTCATCGATGGAAAATCAACTCGCACAGCCGGTAAATCAAATTGAATTTATATTAAATGATACTACAGTATACACCAATATAAATCAATTTAAAAGTAAAGAGGCAGCCCGACTTTGGAATGATTTACATGATTTTTCAGTAGAATTAAATGCAAGAGTAAAAGAATTATCAGATCTGAGGGCAAAATATGCCAAAACTGAAAATGATGCGGAACGGTCGGTTATGGCTCCAAAGATCATGGAGTTGGAACAAAAAAATACGGATATGAAGAATCAACTTTCTATAAAAATCAATGAGGTTCGCAAAACTGAAATCAATTTTTTGCAAAATAAATAATAAGAAAACTCTACAAGATATGAGTTTTTAATTCCGCGGGAGGAATTAAAAATGGAATGAAAAACAGGACTAAAGGAGTAAATTGTAGTTGTATATATTGTACCGTTTTTCAGTTTGTTTAAAGATTGTGAGATTCTTTTAATTCTTAGGTAAATGAACCAAATTTATTTTTCAAATGTTATAATCTATTCAATTTAAATTTACCTCTCCTATCAGAAAATTTTCTGAATTTTCTGATAGGAGAGGTAAATTTACACAGAAAACCTATATTTTTATTCACTTTAAACTGAATTGAGTGATAGGAGTACAGTTCTAAATATAGTTACAGTTTGAAAATAAATAATTCATTTTGTAACTTTTACAAACGATACGGGAGCCAAAAAGATAATAATTGGATTATTTCGTGAAACAAACAGATTGAAGATAATTCTATCTGTTTGTTTTTTAAGCTATTGGTAATTCGATTATGAACGATTAACGTTATTTCGGATTATTTGTACTCATTCTTCCGTTTTTAGTGTTAATTTTGTCAACTTAAAAGGAGATAATGGATAAATTACGGTTTCAAAGTTTCGGTAGTGGGAGTAGTGGAAACTGTTATTTTATTGGCAATGCTTCAAATGGATTATTGATCGATGCCGGGATTGGTGTTCGTTCAATTCGCAAATGTTTAAAGAATCTCGGTCTTGACTTTGAAAATATTTGGGGCGTTTTTGTTACACACGATCATGCCGATCATATTAAAGCAGTTGGACCAATCGGTGAAAAATACAGGGTTCCGATTTATTCTACCCGTCAGGTACACGAAGGGATACAACATAGTTATTGTGTTACCGAAAAGTTGTATTCAAGCAGAAAATATATTGAAAAGAATGAAACAATCCAGGTCGGTGAATTTAAAGTGACAGCCTTTGCGGTTTCCCACGATGCCACTGATAATGTTGGGTATACGATAGAATATAAAGATAAAAAATTTACATTTGCTACTGATTTAGGGTTTATCGGCGAAGAAGTTGCAGCTCATTTGGCTTTATCCGATTTTATTGTGCTCGAATCAAATTATGATGTGCAAATGCTTGAACAAGGTCCATATCCTATCCACTTGAAAAAAAGGATTGCAGCCAATACCGGTCATTTAAGTAATGATCAAACGGGTCAATATTTAGCCGAGAACTATAACAGTAAACTACAACATATTTTTCTGTGCCATTTAAGCCGTGAAAATAATTTGCCTAATGTGGCCTATACAACTATTCAAAACTATTTGGAAAACAAACAGATCATCGTGGGCAAGGATGTTCAGTTGATCACACTGGATCGACTTGTACCATCCGAAATTTATATTTTTTGAAATAGAAGTCTAACTGTTTATCTGGTAAGGTCGGGAATTTGGTTTTGCGAGTTAAATCACGAGTATGGTCAAATTAAACAGTCGAATTAAGGAGCTATAATCAGAACTAAAGGATCAATTTGTCAGAAGAATAAAGTAGAATTAGCATAAAAGTCAGAATAAAAATTTTCAAACACTCAATCCTTCAAACTTAACAAAATGCCATTAAATCTGGTTATTATTCCAACATACAATGAAAAGGAAAATATCGAGAATATTATTCGCGTTGTTTACGAGCAACCAAATTCTTTCGATATTTTAGTAATTGATGATGGTTCCCCTGATGGTACTGCCACAATAATAAAAAGATTGCAGGTCGAATTTCCTGCCCGGTTGTTTCTGATAGAACGGAAAGGAAAACTTGGATTAGGAACCGCTTATATCGCCGGATTTAAATGGGCTTTGATGCATGACTACGAATATATCTTTGAGATGGATGCCGACTTTTCGCATAATCCTGTTGATTTAAACAAGTTATATGAAGCCTGTGCAACTCAGGGTGCTGATGTAGCCATAGGTTCCCGTTATGTTACGGGGGTAAATGTTGTAAACTGGCCCATTGGAAGAGTATTAATGTCCTATTTTGCATCTAAATATGTCCGTTTTGTATTGGGTGTTCATATTGCCGATACAACTGCAGGATTTAAGTGCTTTCGAAGGGAAGTTCTTGAAACTATCGAATTAGACAGAATACGTTTTAAGGGATATGCTTTCCAGATTGAAATGAAATTTACGGCTTTCAAATGTGGTTATACCTTGAAAGAGGTGCCTATTATATTTATTAACAGGGTTTTAGGAACTTCAAAAATGAGTGGAGGAATTTTTGGTGAAGCTTTTTTTGGCGTTATCCAATTAAAAATAAATAGTTTATTCCGGAAATATCCAGTTAAAGGAAAGAAATAAAGTAAAGATCTGAGAAATTTAAAATCGGTATCACAATCCACGTAAGGTTTATTATGAACAGGCGTTTGTTCCAACAATTATTGAGCCAACGGATATTGAATCATTTAAAATTATGAGTAGATTACATATTGTTCGAAATGCAACTATTGTAAATGAAGGCCGAACTTTCACCGGGTCAGTTTTAATTTCGGGTGAACATATTAAAGCTGTTTATGAAGGCTCTCAATTTATTGAACTATCTGAACCCTTTACGGAAACAGATGCAACCGGATTATTTCTGTTACCCGGAGTTATTGATGATCAGGTACACTTCAGAGACCCAGGACTGACTGACAAAGGAGATTTATATACTGAAAGTAAAGCTGCTGTTGCAGGTGGAGTTACTTCGTATATGGATATGCCCAATACACGTCCTCAAGCCACTTCCATCGAAATATTAGAGGCGAAATACTCTCTGGCAGCTACTAAGTCATTGGCTAACTATTCATTTTTAATGGGAGTTACCAACGATAATATTGATGAACTGAAAAAAGTTGATCCACATAAAGTTGCCGGGGTGAAAATGTTTATGGGTTCATCTACCGGAAACATGTTGGTCGATAATCAGGAAACACTAAACCGTGTGTTTTCGGAAATATCGATGCTTATCGTTACACATTGTGAAGACGAACCTATCATTCAACGGAATATAAAGCATTACAAAGAACTATTAGGAGAAGACATTCCAATAGAATATCATCCATTAATTCGTAGTGCTGAAGCTTGTTACAAATCATCAGCATTTGCCGTCGAACTGGCCACAAAATATAATTCGCGGTTACATGTATTCCATTTGTCAACAGCCAAAGAAATGTCCTTGTTTAGATCGGACATTCCATTGAAAGAGAAACGAATTACAGCTGAAGTTTGTATACACCATTTATGGTTTTCAGATAAAGATTATTCAAAATACGGCAATCGAATAAAATGGAATCCGGCTATAAAAACCGAATCCGACCGTTTAGCATTAATTGATGCGGTAAATTCGAATAAAATTGATATAATTGCAACCGACCATGCTCCTCATTTATTATCCGAGAAAGAAGGTTCTTGTTTAAAAGCGGCTTCGGGTGGTCCACTGGTACAACATTCGCTGGTTGCAATGATGCAACTTGTAAGACAAGGAGTATTTACATTGGAAAAAATTGTGGATAAAATGTGCCATGCTCCGGCAGAATTGTATCGAATTGAACAGCGGGGATTTATACGACCGGGTTATTATGCCGATTTGGTATTAGTTGATCCAAATCGCCGCTGGACAGTAAATGCCGATAATATATTATATAAATGCGGATGGTCTCCTTTTGAAGGTACTGAATTTGATGCCTCGGTATTACAAACCTGGGTGAATGGAAATCTGGTTTACGATAATGGACAATTCGATGAAAATGTCAGGGGTAAAAGACTACTGTTTGATTATTAATTAAACAATTATAAGTTATGAAAAGAACGGGTCTAATAACTTTATTTATTGGTTTGGTATGTCTGATAATCGGAATAGGTTTATACTTTGCCCTTAAACCGAAACCGGCATATGTACATAACGAAGGCGAAGCACAGGGTACAACATGGTCGGCAACGTATGAACAACCAGAAGGAAAAGATTTACAGAAAAAAATAGAAAAAAGATTACACGAGTTTGATCTTTCTCTTTCGACTTATATACCTCAATCTATCATCTCACGGATTAATAATAATGATTCCACAGTCAGGACAGATGATGATTTTGAGAAGATGTACAGTGTGGCAATGGAAGTTTCAAAACGAACTAACGGAGCATTTGATATTACAGTAGGTCCATTAGTAAAAGCTTGGGGTTTTGGATTTGGAAATGCAGAACCTTCAAAAATACCAGATGTATCAAAATTTCTTCCGTATGTAGGATACCATAAAGTAAGGCTTGAAAACCATAAACTATTAAAAGATGACCCTCATATTCTTATTGATGCCAACGCATTAGCCCAGGGACAATCATCAGATATTATTGGAAAATTGCTGGAAGATAATGGTTGTAAGAACTATATGATTGATATTGGCGGTGAAGTTGTAGTCAAAGGACTCAATAAGAAGGGTCAGAAGTGGCAGATTGGAATTGATAATCCGATTGATGATCCAACGAATTCAATTGATGAAATACAGGCTGTTATTGCAATAAGCAATTGCGGATTAACAACGTCAGGAAATTACCGTAAGTATTATTACTTAAATGGGAAAAAATATGCTCACGAAATTGATCCCCGACAAGGATATCCGGTAGTTCACAACCTGTTAAGCGCTACAGTGGTAGCCCCTACTTGTATTGTAGCCGATGCTTATGCAACTGCTTTTATGGTGATTGGTGTTGATAGCAGTTTGCAGGTATGTAAAAGTATACCCGGTATGGATTGTTATTTGATATATACCGATAAAAACGGTAAAAATCAGGTGGTGTATACTGAAGGTTTTAAAAAATACTTAACAAAATAAATTTCAATAAAGAACTTAAAAAACTCTACTTTTGTTAAATTGAATCATTATATTTTTTTATTCATGATAAAATAACTATTTTTGCACTCCAATTTTTTTTATGAAAAAGACCCAGTTTTTTCTTATAATCTTAGTTTTAACCCTGTTTTCGTGTGGCGAATATCAAAAATTGTTGAAATCCGACGATGCTGAGCTCAAGTATACGAAAGCGGTAGAGTATTTCAACAAAGGTGATTTTATGCGTGCATCTACCTTGTTTGATGCCATTGCCACTTATTACAAAGGAACTGACCGATCTGAAACAGTACTTAACTACATGGCCAGATCGTATATGGGTCAGAAAGATTACTATTCGGCAAGTGAATATTACAAAACTTATGTAAGAACATATCCAAAAGGCAAGTTTGTTGTAGAATCAAAATTCATGATTGGATATTGCTTTTACCTGGATTCACCCGACCCACGATTAGATCAGGCTGCAACAAACAGTGCAATTGCCGCTTTACAGGAATTTATTGATGTCTATCCTGAAAGTGATAAGGTGCCGGAAGCCAATAAATTACTGGATGAAATGACAAATAAGCTGACTTATAAAGCCTATTTAAATGCTAAGCTCTATTATAATTTAGGTAATTATTTGGGAAATAACTATGCTTCGGCAGTCATAACAGCTCAAAATGCATTAAAAAAATTCCCTTCCACATCGTATCGGGAAGAATTATTAATGCTTATACTCGATTCCAAGTATGAACAGGCCATTCAAAGTGTGGATGAGAAAAAAACTGAAAGATACCGTAATGCAATAGATGAGTGTTACAACTATATCAACGAATATCCTACAGGAAAATACAGGAAACAAGCTGATAAAATATTAAATGAATCAAAAAAAATAGTGAAAGAATAAAATAATAGTATTATTATGGACTATAAAAAAATAAATGCTCCTTTGAATACGATTTCCCGTGATATGAACTCGATGAGTGAAGATATCGGAAATGTATATGAAACAGTTAAAGTGATTGGTAAACGGGCAAATCAAATCAGTGTCGAAATAAAAGCCGAACTGGATAAGAAATTGCTTGAATTTGCATCTTTTAATGAAAATATCGAAGAGGTTTTTGAAAACAGAGAACAAATAGAAATTTCACGTTACTACGAAAAACTGCCTAAAGCGGTATTAATAGCAACTCAAGAGTTCCTTGAAGACAAAGTGTACTATCGTAACCCAATTAAAGATAAATTGAAATAACCATTTCAAATTATTTTCTTATAAGATAAAAGTATATTGTGCTAATTTTAACACAATGTGCTTTTATCTTTTTTTGTATGTGCAAAGTTCAATTCATTTTTGTATTTTTGCATACTAAAGATATCCTTAAATAAAATTGAAAAAGATCTCAATGTGAGTGGTTAAACACTCAATTTAATTGTCGACGGTAAAAGTAAAAAATATTCAGTCTATGTTGCAAGGTAAAAAAATAATTTTAGGAGTAACGGGTAGTATCGCTGCTTACAAATCAGCACAGATTATTCGACTTTTAGTAAAAGAAGGTGCCGAAGTGAAGGTGATAATGACAACGTTGTCTAAGGAGTTTATCACTCCGCTCACCCTGGCTACACTTGCTAAAAATGCGGTATTAGTTGACTTTTTCGACCCTTTAAACGGTGCATGGAATAGTCATGTCGATTTGGGGATTTGGGCTGATGCATTCATCATTGCACCTGCCACGGCAAACACAATAGGAAAAATGGCATCAGGAATTGCCGATAATTTATTGTTAACAACTTATTTGTCGGCCAAATGTCCCGTATTTATTGCACCTGCCATGGATCTGGATATGTTTGCTCATCCGGCCACGAACAGAAATCTTGAGTTGCTTACATCAATTGGTAATCATATCATTGAGCCATCTTTTGGAGAATTAGCCAGTGGGTTGGAAGGGAAGGGGAGAATGGAAGAACCCGAAAATATAGTTCGATATCTCGACGATTTTTTTACGGATAAACCCTTAAGCGGAAAAAAAATACTTATTACTGCCGGGCCAACATACGAAAAGATAGATCCTGTACGTTTTGTAGGTAATTATTCGACAGGTAAAATGGGATTTGCACTGGCTGAAGTCTGTGCTAAACAGGGAGCTGATGTTTGTCTTATCTCAGGACCTGTGCAATTAAAAACTGTTCATCCGAATATTGAAAGGATTAATGTTGAATCGGCAAACGATATGTATGTGGCTGTGATGGATCGTTTTTATGGAATGGATGGAGCCATATTGTGCGCAGCAGTTGCTGATTTTACTCCAATAGAGGAAGCTCCATCAAAATTGAAACGTGAAAATGAAAACCTGATATTAGAACTTAAGCCAACACAGGATATCGCGGCTTCTGTAGGAAACATGAAAACTGATTCGCAATTTCTGGTTGGATTTGCATTGGAAACAAATAATGAAGAAGCAAATGCTATAGGCAAAATTGCAAGTAAAAATTTAGATTTCATTGTACTTAACTCTTTAAATGATAAAGAGGCTGGATTTGGATATGATACGAACAAAATAAGTATTATTCACCGTACAGGATCAAAGCAGGAATTTGAATTAAAAAGCAAGTCCGATGTGGCTGAAGATATTGTGGCTGAGATAAAACGAATAATAGAAGAATGAAAGTTGTATAACTGAAAATCGAAATAAAATGAAACACTGGCTTATAATACTGAATTTCATCCTTTTTACAGGAGTGCTACATGCCCAGGAATTAAATTGTACTGTACAAATTAATTCCGATCAGATTCAGGGGACAAATAAATCTGTTTTCAATACTCTGAAAAAATCCATGTCGGAATTTATGAATAACCGTAAATGGACCGAATTGACTTATACCAATGATGAGAGAATAGAATGTACCCTGAACATAATATTAAAAAAAGTAGATGGCGATGCTTTTGTTGCGGAAATACAAATTCAGTCGCGGCGTCCTGTATATAATTCAACCTATTACAGCACCCTGTTTAATTTTAAGGATATCAATTACACTTTCAATTATAAAGAATTCGATCAGTTGGAGATGAATCAAAATACAATAACATCCAATCTGACAGCAGTATTATCCTATTATGCCTATGTCATTATCGGTTACGATCAGGATTCCTATTCCAGGTTAGGTGGAACTTCGTGCTTTCAGGCTGCCGAAGCTATTGTAAATTCAGCTCAGGGTGCCGATTTGTCAGGATGGAAAGCCTTCGAAAGCACTAAAAACAGGTATGCCCTGATTAATAACCTGCTGGATGAAGCCTTTAAGAAATTCAGGAATTATTTTTATGAATACCACAGATTGGGGTTGGATGAAATGTCTACAAATTCTACTAATGCCAGGGCACGTATAGCCGAAGGGTTGCCTATATTGAGGGAAACCAACCGTTCAACACCTTCAGCTATTGTGATTTCATCTTTTCTGGATGCTAAGAACGATGAATTGATAAACATTTTTTCCAAGGCTACAACCCAGGAGAAAACAGATGCCATACAAATTCTTGAAGATGTGAATCCAACTTTAAGTTCGAGGTATGAAAAGATTTTGAAACAATAGTTTGTCTTGGTAAGTCCTGAGTTTTCATATTAACTGTCACCCGGAGTCTGTCTTGTTATCCAGACTATAGTTCCATTAAAATAATAATTTATGCTGAAATCGTTACATATTTCGAATTATGCTTTAATCACAGAATTAAGTATTGATTTTGAATCTGGTTTATCAGTCATTACCGGTGAGACAGGAGCCGGCAAATCAATCATCCTGGGTGCACTGTCTCTCATTTTAGGGCAACGTGCCGATACTAAATCAATTAAGATTGATGCTGATAAGTGTGTGATTGAAGCCGAATTCGATATTTCAGCTTATGCCCATTTAAACACATTCTTTGAGCAGAACGACCTTGATAATGAAGGAAAGTTTTGTATTATTCGACGGGAACTTACTAATACAGGAAAATCCCGTGCATTTATCAACGATACACCGGTTGGTTTGAATGTTGTTCGTGACCTGAGCATGCGGCTGATAGACATTCATTCGCAACATGAGAATTTATTGCTTTCCAATGTAGGTTATCAATTGGATGTGGTTGATTCTATTGCTCAAAATTCTCAGATAATTTCGGACTATAAACTGACCTATCTGGAATGGCGGAATAAACAGACCGAACTGAAACAGTTGCAAAAGACATCGGAGAAACAAGCTTCGGATGCCGATTATATTCAGTTTCAGTTTCAACAGCTGAATGAAGCAAACCTGATTGAGAATGAACAAAAGGATCTGGAAGCAGAACAGGATACCTTGAACCATGCGGAAGAAATTAAATCGGAATTGCTTAAAACCCAACAACTTTTAGAAGAAGATCATGCTTCACTTCCTTTATTGAAAGAGACTATTTCAGCACTATCGCATATAAAAAGTTTTATCCCGAATGGAACTAACTGGTATGACCGGTTGCAATCATCACTTATCGAATTAAAAGATATTTCAGATGAAATGCGGTCATTCGAAGAAAAGGTTGAATTCAATCCGGTACGTCTGGAATGGGTAGAGGCCCGTTTAAGTGAACTTTTTACCCTTCAGAAGAAATATAAAGTTACTTCAGTCACTGAGCTTATCCAACTTCGTGACAGCTTTGCAAAGCAATTACAGCGCATCGATTCATTTGATGAAGAACTGGATGTATTGAAAACTAAATTAGAGGCGTGTCTGGCTAAGCTGATTAAAAATGCGGGTTACTTAACCTCCAGTAGAAAAAAAGCCTGTAAACCGATTGAAAACTACCTTGTGGATCAACTGACCAAGCTGGGAATGCCGAACATTCAGTTCCAGATTATGATATCTTCAGAAACGGATTATTCAGAAAACGGGAATGATGAAGTGCAATTCCTTTTCTCAGCGAATAAAAACCGTCCTCTACAGCCTGTTACTCTGATCGCTTCAGGAGGAGAAGTCTCGCGCTTGATGCTGGCCATCAAATCGCTTGTTGCTCATAAAGCCGATTTGCCAACCATCATTTTTGATGAAATCGATACAGGTGTATCAGGTGAAATAGCAAACCGAATGGGTGAAATTATGCAAACGATGAGTCTGGATATGCAGGTGATTACGATCACTCATTTACCTCAGATTGCAGCGAAAGGGTCTCATCATTATCGTGTGTATAAAGATGAAAGCGGACAACAAACCCAAACTCATATTCAACGGTTGACTACCAATGAACGCCTGGATGAACTGGCGCATATGCTCAGTGGGAAGAATGTAACGGATGCAGCCTTACTTAATGCCAGAGAATTACTGGCAAACGGATAGACTTATTGGTTGATTAGTTAATTGGTTAATTGGTTGATTAAGTAGTAAAATCAATCAAATATTGACCAATTGTAAATTGTAAATGAATAAATTGTCAATGGTTTTATTTTTCTTTATTCTTTTTATTCTTACGTTCTGTTCTGATAATTTTCTTTACCAGTTTATCTGCTAATTTCTTTTCCCTGGCTGCCTTTTTAGCTATCTTCCTTTCCTCAAGTACTATTTTCAGGTATTCAAGATAGGGTTCAATATAGCGTTTCCGTTTCGTTTCAAGTAAGTCATCCATGGTAATCATGATTCCTGTTTCGTATACCGATCCAAAATCAGGATCGTAAATAGACCCGAAAAAGCGCATGGTATGCGATAATCCGATATACGCACTAAACATGGATGGAATGGTTTCACCCTCTACGCGGATTGCTTTTTGGAGTGCTTTATAGTCACCGGCGGAATCATTATGAACAAAGATTTCTTTTGCTAACTGGTTGGTTTTTTCACTGACATGAATCGGGTTTTTAGGGCTGATCATTTCGTCAGGATCAGGAAAGTACCGAAGCATATATTCGTAGATTAATTCGCGGGCAATAAGCGGATAATGCTCATAAATCGTCACTTTACCAATAAAATACCTGCTGTTTTTTACTGTATGAATCAATGCACCTAATCCATCCCACAGATTATCTAATGCAAACAGACTTTTTGTGCCCATTTTAGAAGTCTGATAATCCGGTTGGACAAATGCACGACCCAGTTCAATGGTAAAAGGAATATAATCCTTGATAAATTTATCGGTAAAATTAAATAAATGAGACATTACGAACTTCGGTTGTCCATATTTATCGAAATCTACATCTTTACCCGGTAAATATCGGTAACCACCTATAATTTCTTCAGCTGTGGGATCCCATACGATTAACTGGCTATATGGTTTTGGCATATAATCAAATTCGTCAGTATCCATTGCTTCACCTGTACCACCACCACTCGAACGAAATGATAATTCTCTCAGACGGCCAATTTCGAGCATGACATTTGGAGCGTTATGTGCTGTAATGACATATATTTTATTATGTGCTTTGTTGGTTGGTCGAAGAAATCTTTCTTCAGTAAGTTCTTTTTTAAGAATTTCCCTGTCAATAGGGGGTATGATCGGTTTCATTATAAAATGCTTAAAGATTTACCACCTAAAAGATGGTACTACAAAAGTAGTGATTTTTTGAAGTTTCATTACACCGTTAAATGTAAATTTGCGTATATTATGTTGTAATTTGTATTGAATTCATGTTTTTATAACAAGTTTGACTCAATTTATAATTCAAAGTTCTGTTTCTGTTGAAAAAAAATATTATTATTTTAAGAGCAACATATTCCATATAAAAACTCTCAACGGTTACACAGCATTAATACCGGGCAATCATTGAGAGTGTTTTTAATGATTCAAATTCGAAAAGTTCTTTCGATAAATCAACCAATCTGTTTAAATAATCCAACCAATTATTACTGGTTCTGTTGTTTGTTTAAATTTTGTTTTGTTGATGCGCCAAAAATTGCATAAACAGGACAGAAACTAACCAGACTTGTGAGGAGAAATATCACAGAAAGTGCGATTAATACAATTCCGAAAGTCCCTGTAATTACGTTTGTAAAATAGAGTGTTAAAAAGATAGCCGCAATTATTACACGAATAATTTTATCGGCAGTTCCCATGTTCTTTTTCATTGGATCACAATTTAAATTAATACTAATTATTACTTAACTCTTTCAGTTTTTCAAAATACATAGCAAACGAACGGTATAAAAAATGTGTCCATTTTCCGAATGGAACTATAATTAAAGCCCATTGCACCAATATGGTTAAATGAACGAGATACAGCCATCTATTCATTTCCAGTATATGAAGATCAATAAAAAGACGAACCAGCATAGCTGTCAATCCCATTAATAACAACCAGATTACAAAGAACCAATCAGAAGGTTGGGAGTTCTTGCTGACAGCTTTAGTCTTCTTTATCCTGCCGGAAACAAAATCGATAGTAACTATGAAAATGATTACACTTTCAACATAACCCAGTACGATAATAAACATATTCGTTGATGCAAACCAATCCAGAAATACGGTAGTGAAAAGTAAAGACAAATATGCCAGTACCAGGATAAAATGTTCTAACCAACGGAATTGATTGTCATCACAACCCAATGCCCTTTTTTGAGTAAACATGTGGACGAATAATTCACCGGTAGCTTTTATATAGTTTACTAACGGTACTTTTGTATTGGTTTTCAGGATAGTAAACCACCACATTCGGACCACATTCGGTAATAGTATCACAACCCCCACTGTTGCAATGGCTATCATTTCGAAATAATGTCCGAAATGGACCATCCTTTCAAGCTCAAAACCAACCGAAAAAGCAAATGCAATTACGCCGGCAAATGCCAGTATAAAAGCAACCAGGCTTAATGGTAAGGATTTATACATTAAACCTGATAAACCAGTCCAGTCGTATTTAGATGTCAGCCAGCGGCGTAAAGACATCATCAGTTCACCGGGATTAGCTTCCTGAGGGCAATTTGTTGAGCATTCACCACAATAATAACATTCCCAGGGTTTGAGTGATGCTTTTATATCGTTTTCGAGCCCAAGGGTACTTAATCTTACCATTTCGCGTGGAAAAGAATCATCTTCGGTTGATAATGAACATACAGCTGTACAGTTTCCACAGTTGTAACATGCGTTGAAATTTAATGCACCGTATTTGTTCAACTCTTTTCCAAATGCAGGATTTATCTTTGCCATTATTTATTCAATTTATAGGTGTAATACTCGTCCATATCGTCAATGTCCCCGATTTTTACAAACCCAAATTTTACGAGTGTCATTAAATTATAAACCACTTCATCTGACTGCATATTCAGTTTCAAAGTCAATTGTTTAACCGTCAAATCTTCAACAGCTAAAGCTTCCAATATCAGTTTCTTTATTCGGTTGAACTCTTTCAATTTCTCTTTTGCCTGTTCAGGGATACCTCCCAGTTTTTCGCGTAGGTATTTTGCTGTTTTTCCTTTTTCTACTTCCATATTTTTTTAAGGTAATGTGTAAATGGTAAGAAAAAAGCTTCCGGCATTTCTTTGCCTCTTACCTGCTTACTACTGTTTTATATTAAAGCATCAATCATACTCATTATTTCTGTACTGGAACATCCAATTAGATTTATAGCATCCTTTTCACATACCGGAGCACACATACCGCACCCTTTGCAAACGATGTTATTGATTACGGCTAATGTTTTTCCATCATTCACAACTTTCAGAATGGCATCAAACGGACAAGCAGCTTCACATGCACCACACCACGTGCATTTTCCCTGGTCGATAGTAGCAATCAATGGATCGGTTTCCAACTCACCCTTGCTTAAAATAGAAAACGATTTGGTGGCTGCCGATAGTGCCGAATTTACTGACTCTGCAATGTTTTTTGGACCCTGGCAAGCTCCGGAAATTGTAATTCCATCAATAACTGTTTCAACAGGACGCAATTTCATGTGCACTTCATTGTAGAATTTGTCGCGACCTCTCGGAATTTTAAACAAGCTGCCTATCGTATTATCAGCTCGAGGCACCATTCCTGTTACTAATACTACTAAGTCTGCTTCCACTTCAATTTCACGTCCGTTTGTCAGAATATCATTTATTTTTACAATGGTTTTCTTGCCTTCAATATTAACCGTCGGTAGTCCATCTTCGTACGATTGCAAATAAATATCACCGGAACGTAACGAGTCAGCATACAAAATCTCCTGTTTTCCGTAAGTCCGAAGTCCACGGTTGAAATGGAAATTATTGATACCACTAAATTTTGTTTTGGCAGTTATCGCAGCATGAATAGTTGAAGTGCAGCAATTTCGGGAACAATACGTGTTTCCACCTTCCGGTTGACGGCTTCCTACGCAATAGATATACGCAATGTTTTTGATTTCCTTGCCGTTATAGGTCAACTTATCAAATTGTGTATCGATTAAACGTTTGAATTGTGGAAGTGTAATTACAATGTCGGAAGTAGCATACCCAAATTCGCCATAAACAGGTGTGTACGTATCAAATCCGGTGGCCATCAAAACAGAACCTACTGAATACTCCAAAATTTCTTCTTTTTCCGAAAAATCGACTGATTTACATGCTTTTTCACATGCACCGCATCGGGTACAATTTTTAATGTCAATAACCGGGATCTGTGGATATTCGCTCGGGTAGTTTTTATAAATAGCTTTCCGCGCACTTAATCTAAAATTGAAATCATCAGGCACTTCAATAGGGCAAACTTCAATAGCACGTTTCAAATCATCTGCATGACAGGTTTCTGCTTTAATGTAACGAGGCGTTTTCTTAATTTTTAAAGTGAAATTTCCAACACTACCTTTATTTTCCATTACCTCGCAATTTGTTAATATCGTGATATTATCATGCTTCATTAACTCATTGTAAAGACGACTAATCATAGCTTTTCCTGTTTCATTGGTTGTGGATAACGAGTCCCATTGTCCAACCCGGCCTCCAACAAAGGCTTCTTTTTCTATCAGGATTACATCAGTCTCTTTCTCAGCCAATGAAATGGCAGCTTTCATCCCTGCAACACCAGCACCAATAACTGCCACTGCTTTAATAGCTTTCACCTTATTGGTTTCCAATGCTTCTGAATATCGAGCTTTGGCAATAGCTGCTTTAACTAAATGAATGGCTTTTTCGGTAGCACCAATTTTGTTGTCAGAGTGAGCCCACGAAGCTTGCTCACGAATGTTAGCGTGAACATAAGTGAATTTATTCAATTCGGCCCGTTGGGTAACATTCCGGAATGTGAGTAAGTGAAGTTTGGGTGAGCAGGATGCTACAACCACGCTATCCAGATCATTGGCTTTTATATCTTCCACCATTTCGCGTTGATTTGAATCGGAGCAAGCAAACATAGTAGTTTTAGCTAAAAAAACGATATCCTCACCTTCCACGGCCTGACGGACCTTTTCGACATCCACATAATCGGAAATATTACCCCCGCAATGGCAAATATAGACTCCTATTTTTTTCTTTTTCATGGGTGTTGAATTAAATAACTTATTGCTTCTGATGACGCGGCTCCTGCAGACAAAATTGAATCGGGAATATCCATAGGACCCGTAGCAGTTCCGGCAACGAAAACTCCTTCAATACTTGTCTGAGCAGGGCTTGCAAGTACGTCACTCTGTCCTACAAAACTAAATGGATCGAGTTCAAGTTTCTTGTTTACAAAGAATTTATCGATTCCAGTATTTGGTAAAACTCCTGTCGATAATATTACCATATCATGTTCCGTTTCTTTTAATTTGCCTTCGTTAATATCTTCGTAACGTAAAATGAGATTTCCGCCTTCTTTTTCAGATATTTTACCAATTTTACCTTTTACAAAGTTTACGCCCATACCTTTAGCTTGTTGATAAAACTCTTCAAATCCTTTACCGAACGAACGGATATTGATGTAGTAAATAGTTACATCCGCCATTGGTAACGATCCCATTAATAATTGAGCTTGCTTAATGGAATACATACAGCAAATTTGTGAACAAATTGGATTGCCAATTGAAGCATCACGTGATCCGACGCAAAGTACATATGCAATCCTATCGGGGACTTTTCCATCACCTGGACGGAGTATGGTGTTAAAAGGACGTGTCGGAGACAGTTCACGCTCCATTTGCTGTGCAGTAATAATATTTTTATATTTTCCGTATCCATAACGGGGCATATTCATAGGATCAAATAAGTTGAAACCAGTGGCTACCACAACAGTTTTGATATGTAGCTCCATGATTTCTGTTTCCATTGTAAAATCGATACAATTGGTAGGGCATGCGCGTTCACAAGCTCCACATAATGTACAGTTTTCAATATCGATTGCAGCAGCTTTTGGACTGGCAATACTGAAAGGAATAAAAGCCGCTTTTCGACCGATTAACCCAAATTGATATTGGTCACGGACACTTACCGGACAAGCCTTTTCACATAATTGACAGGCAGTACAGTCTTCAATGTGAACGTATCTCGGTTTTCTTGTTACTTTTGCTATAAAATCGTTTTCACTGAGTTTGCGGATCTCACTAACTTCACTCCCGGTAAAAATAGTTATATTCGGATGTCGTGAAATCTCTGATACTTTTGGTGTAGTAATACAAGCAGCACAATCCAGTGTTGGAAAAACTTTACTTAACAGAATCATTTTTCCACCAACAGACAATTCTTTATCCACCAAGAGCACCTTGTAGCCTGTATTTGCCAAATTCAAAGCAGCTTCACCACCGGCAATTCCTGCACCAATGACTAATGCATCGTATGTTATTTTTTTTATCGGGGTTCCCATCAGGCATGTAATGTTTTTAATAAGTACTCGTTGAAGCTACGCATTTGTTTTACAAACGATTCACTACAAACTGAACAAATGGCTGCCATACGCAAACGAGCAGGTTCTATATCCTTTTCTTTCATTAAAATATGAGTTTTTCCTACCAATAGCCCTGTCTTTTCAGTACATGTCTCTCCATATACACAATCACTTCCATCAGCTGCAATAAAAACACCATCGAATCCCTTTTCGTAAGCATGTAATATCCAACTGGGTTTTATGCCGCTCGAACAAGGTATAGAGATGGTGTAAACTGTTGGTGGGTAATGTAATTTCAATAATCCTGCCATATCAATGGCAGGATCTGATATCTTTTCTGTTGAAAATACAAGTATTTTCGCACTTAGTTTATTTAATTCTCCCATAATGGTCGATTATTTTTTCTTCATATAAACTTTGAAGTAGCCGTTTTCTTCAATGTAACCCATATACTCATGACCTTGCTTTCCGCACCATTTTGGAATGTCCTGTTTTGTCCCTTCGTCAGAGGATAAGATTTCCATTACATCGTCTGTTTTAATTGTTCCAAGAGCTTTTTTTGCTTCTAAAAGTGGTCCCGGACAAGCTGTTCCACGTGCATCTACTGATTTTGCCACTGATACTGATTTTAATTCTTCTGCTGTCATTTTATTTATTTTTTATTATTTGTTCTGATTTTATTTTTATTTCTATGAAACTATAAATGTTAGAATTTACGTCTTTCAATCAACTAATTAACCATTCGTCTAATCAACTAATTAACTAAATAAACAACTGTATACTGCTCTCTCCGGCATCAGCCACGAAAGTAGCGGCACCTCCGAAACTTAATTGAGGATAATCAATAAATTCGTCTTTCTTGAATCCCATTAAACCCATTGACATTTCACAAACAACGATTTCAATACCTAACTCGCTGGCTTCTTTAAACATAGTTTCAAGAGACATGACGTTTTGTTTTCTCATAAGGTATTTAATCATCTTTGGTCCAATTCCACACATGTTCATGTTTGATAAAGAAAGTTTTTCTTTTCCTTTAGGTAACATTAATCCAAACATTTTTGAAATAAAGTCTTTCCCTTTTGGTGACTTCTTCGGATCACGAAGTGCCGAAAGTGACCAAAAAGAGAAGAAGAGTTTTACTTTTGTATCCATTGCAGCTGCTGCAATTGAAATGACCATGGCGGCTAATACTTTATCCATATCGCCGGATACTATAGCGATCGATAATTGATCCACGCGTGAATTCTCGAGTCTTTTTATTTTTGCATTTAAATCATTTATTTGCAACTGCAGTTGATTCATTGAAACTTCATTGGATTTTTCCATTTTTGTTATGTTTTGATTTAATTAATATGTGAGTGTTGATGTAGCAGATAAAACTTCTTCTGCAACTGTACCTGCTGCAACTACTATTGAGCCCTCAACAAGATCCGTCGGCTGAATTAATCTTTCTTTCATACATGGTGCACAAACGAATAGTTGGCCGCCCAATTCAATAAAAGTATCCATTAATTTTTTTAACGGCATAAAACCATTCGCATTTACATTCTCAGCCATTCCTTTTTTAGCAAGTAAAACAGCAGAGGCTTGTAAAATGATAACTACTTGAGCATCCAAAGTTTGAGCTGCAGTTGCAACCACAAAAGGAAGAGTCGCTTTTTCAATATTATCAGGACCTGTGGTACTGATAATGACAAGTTTTTCAGTTTTAGCCATGATTTTATTTTTTTTTGAGTATTTGATGAAATTAATATTTCTGCAAATGTAGCTTTACCTATCAAGGAAAATTGAGTTTTAACAGTGTACCTGCTTACACTATTTTGTGATATGCATCACAATGTTTATATTTGCAGCATGAAAAACGAATGTCAACATTGCCCGTTTAAATCAAATGCTGCTGCCACTCTTAACGAGTACAGCATGGAACAACTGAATTCCAACCATGTGGCTGTCGGATTTGTGAAAGGTGATTCCATTATCAAGCAGGGGACTTACTCTACCAATGTAGTTTTTTTACGTACAGGATTAGCGAAGATGCACCTTGCAGGACCCTCGCACGAACAAATCACACGATTGGTGAAAGCACCATCCTACCTGGGTCTACCGACCACTTTTGGGGATAAAATCAATCAATATTCTGTTACTGCAATTACCGAAGCAGAAGTATGCTATATTGATATAAACACATTCAGGAAAATACTTAAGGGGAATGACCAGTTCTCTTACGAGATTATTCTGGAAT
>Ga0302271_10000604_pt1 | contig 35502 bp, 22 predicted proteins | sample III_Bog_N1_1_FD_198767 | JGI IMG/M metagenome (GOLD analysis project Ga0302271, IMG submission 198767) | Peat permafrost microbial communities from Stordalen Mire near Abisko, Sweden - III_Bog_N1_1 | ecosystem: Environmental > Terrestrial > Soil > Wetlands > Peat | place: Sweden: Abisko... | reverse complement strand
CTACTGCTACTACTGCTACTACTGCTACTACTGCTACTACTGCTACTACTGCTACTACTGCTACTACTGCTACTACTGCTACTACTGCTACTACTGCTATTACTGCCACTACTGCTACTACTGCTACTGTTGTTATTATGGTTCTTAGGGTGGTAGAAGAATCGAGGAATTGACAGAAAAGGGTAAAGTTGCAGGTACAGCAGGAGTTTATTGTGTTTACGGTAAAGGGATTTCCTAGCTGTTGGCTTATGAAATTGACCCTCCTGAAGAAGGAGTAGTTATCTCAGAAGCAGTGATTGTCGTTGTTGTTGCTGCTGGCGGTGCTATTACTGTTGCTACCTCTGAACTATTCTAAGGAGTTGCAATTTCTGGTTAACTTTCATTTTTAGGCTGTTTCTTAGGCATTAGTTCATTTTGTCGGGAGATTTATTATCTAAAACTATTACAAGTATTCACAAACAGTTTTTGCTATAATTGCGATAGTGAGTTCAATCCATAAGGGTTCGACGAAACAGGAAGAGGCATTGGTGGTGGTTATACCATAAATGAATTCATTTGGAAGTTAATCCCTGGGAGAATATGTGGCACACCCGAGAGAGCTTACATTGGTGTTAGCTTCGGAAACGATGCAAACGCAGCTGGACCTTAAGAGCTAAATTATGTCATCTACCTAAGTCTCTCAAGCTACGCCATGGTGTCATGAACAGGAACGGGAGGAAGTGGAATATCTGAGAATTTCGAAGGTCGTTTTCGCGATGCACCCGATTCACATTTCGCTTATGCCATGATCTACAGCTACTAAGACGTGACGGACCCTTATCCTTATTTCGGTTCTTGATATTAAGGCTAAGTGAGCTTCGGATCAATTACCACTGGATTATGAGTTTAATGCAATTTCTGCAGTTCCAAGAGTCGATAACTTTACGCTTATTTATCCTATCTGTTTCTCTCCAATTCTTCGGAGATCAATTTCTCTAGCGGGTTCACTGTTTCTTCTTCAATTTGCTCCTCATTGCCATCTAATGTCTTCCCATTATTGTACTAATTACCCCCATACCCACTCATCATATCTTCTGAATCTCTCTGTCCATCTTTCTACCCGGAAGAGTTTTTAATTTAATTAATTTTTTCTTTATTTCTCTTTGCAATATCTTCCAGCATCTATTCTTATTTTTTCAAATATTCCTCGTTGAATTTCTCAAACTAATTCAAATCATCGTCATCGTCATCGCCTCCTGTTGTGTGCTTAGCCTACTTAGCAATCGCAGCCTCCTTCATTTCTTCTTTCTTTGCATTTGTTTGGACATACAGTTAATTCTATATTTTGACTAGATTCTTCAATCCTTCGGTGATATTCACATTGTGATCAATCATATTCTTCTCAAAATCGACTCTATAATTCTCAATATCAAATCTCTTCTCTCGTTTCAGCTATCCCGCACCTATAGATGCACCTACAGATGCACCAGTATGATTATTATCATCATAAATCCCATGTCTACGTTAATATCCTTCGACAGGATTTCCTTTGTTATTTCTTAGTTCTCTCAAGTAATTTCCATTCTAATTCATAACATTATTGTAATTGTTGTTATTCTTCTTGTTCTTGACATACTGCTACATGAAGGCATCTTATTGTGCACTCATAGTCTGCTGCATTTACTAGGTATTTCCATTTTTATTCTTGATAATCTCATTTCCAAGCTAATCCATCTTTTGCAACATCTAAAACGGTTCAGGAATACTATTATTCTTACTTTTATCTTCTTCTGCTTCAGCAGCTGCTACCCCTTCATCCTTCATAGCATCTGAATTACCAGTATTATTCTCTTCCCTTTTGAGTTTCTTTTTCTTCGCCATTCCTCCATCGATTTCTTCATTACTCAACTCTTATCCACTTTCTCTTCCTCTCTCATCTTTCTTCGTTGCATTACCATTACCACCTGTAAATCCTCTTGGCTGTTGTGATTGTTTTGACTACTAAAAATACTTCTGATTTCCCTTGCCTTTATTTGAAGCTGATTGCTTCCCATTGTTGTTATTCCTCTTCTCCTATAACTCAATCTCGCCATCTTCAAGATCTCCAGGAAGCATATCACTTATGCTGTCTTCTTCATCATCTCCTCTGCTGACGGAACACGGTATTTTCTGATCTAACACAGAAGTCAGCTTCCCAAGATAATCTTGATAACTAGGTGGACGATCTAGTTTCTATTTCTCAGCGACTCGCACCCAAGATCCACATATCTTCTACCTCTTCTACTTGAATTACTTGTCTTATTGCGGGGATGTTTATCTCTAAGAAGGTGATCGTGAATCGTCATTTGTATTATCAGGACTAGTGCCTGCTTCGGGAATATCCTATCTTTACTATTTTGGCTGATATTTTTCAAATCTCTTCAGCTTTCTATCATCTGTTTTGTTTCCAAGTGTCTTGAAGTTCTTACCACTCGAGGTAGCTGCCCCTGAACCATTGCTGTTACTGCTACTCGATGCATTATTGTTGTTGTTGTTGTTGTTATTATTGACAAATTTAGATTTTTTGTTTGTACTGCTGGTGGACTGATTATTATTATTATTCTTCGTACTTTACCAAGACGAGTTATTATTACTAGACGGCTCCTTCATTCCTGCAGATGAATTAATGTTTGCACTGTTATTATTCTCATTTTCAGATTTTCTGTGTCCATTCTTTTGATTCTGACCTCCAAATTTATTATTTGATTATTCTTAAAATTATTATCGTGATTTGCTAGACTCACCTTTGTTTAAAGTCTTAAAATCCTTTTCGCCTTTGCTTTTCCATCCATGAGAATCATTACTTGTATTTCCATTACCATTACCACTGCTACTGCTGTATTATTATTGTTGTTATTATTATTAGTTCCTTTAGATATTCTGCTAATATGTGCTACGATTTAGCTTGAGTGGTTAATAACCTTCAAATTCTCCTTTCCCTCCAGCATTGAAAGGCAAACCTTAACCAGTGCTACTGTTGCTATTTCCATTGCTACCACCTATGCACTTATCTCTAAACGAATCATACTGCACAGCTTATTCAGCAAGTTCTTCATTGTTCGCTTGTTTCTTGAAAACTTCCCATGGTTTTTTACGTCGTGTGTTATCGAACTTACTCACCGACTCCGGTGCTGGTCCGCTAATTTAAGCATCTTCTTGCAAGATTACACTGAACTCTTCAGTCATTCTTGTGATATTTTGGTTGTTTGTGATGTGATTTATTTGATGGAAATATGTAAATTTATATGGGTTTTATTTCTCTTTCTCAAAGACAATGCAAAACTAATAGGGGGGATGAAAATGTGGAAGAGTTCAGTTGAGCTTTTTAGCTTAGTCTGTTCTTCCTTCCTACTACTTCTGCTTTTGCTAAGATGATTGGATGCGTTGTGCTTTCAAGGTAACGAATGTATGAAGGCACACTGGAACAACCGCGTTGAGCGTATGTGTTTTTATCCTTTTTCTTTTTTGACAGAATGAATAAATAAAATTTAGAATTCTTTTTTTTGTTTTGTTTTCTCTCTCTTGTTTGTTTCTTCCCTTGCTGTTTATCTCCTCATCTGGTCAATTATAATGGCCCTCCCGCACTACCCTTTAGAATTCCCTCGCACTTCAAAATTTAAAAAAATTCAATTTCAAAACACTGAGCGGATATTCATTGTCTTTTCATTGAGGAGAAAAAGAAGAAGAAGATCTTCAGAAGGGATCGCATTATCTTTCGAGAATTAGAATGATCTCTATGAATATGAAGATATTTCTGAGAAAAATTCAAATTCATGTGATTTTGTTGTTATTCCTTCTTCTGTGAAATAATCAATCTTAATTTTTATCAATATCTCATTGGACTAATAACACTTTAACCAAAAATAGCAATTATGTTGAAAAAAATAACTCAAAAATTCCCTTGATTTCTCCTTTGTAGCATAGAATTTGAAAAAACAGTATCCCCATCATTATTATTAGCTTCATATCGTTTCGAGCATGCCTTCACCAAAGGAATCTGTTTCATAACTCCTTGGTTTTTCATTTAAAAGCAGCTACTTATTAGCCTCTAATTCTTGAGCTACTCCAATGAAACCTGAGAATAATCCTCCGATTTCTTTCTAGATATTTGATGAATTTCTTGTCCTACTCGAGGGTTCAAAAGCCGTAATACTTTTGACAAATTCTACTCTTTTTGCTAATTTAAACTCTAAAGCTTCCCTTCTAGTTCTCCAAAAAACGCTGTTTGATAATTACTTCTCTCCCTTTCACATCCTTAATCATTCCTTGCAGGCTATTTCGAAATATTGTACTACTTCCTATCTTATTTCATACTTAACTGCTACTAAATAATACCCTTCAGCTATTATATTCTCTCGATTGGATTCTTCGACTATTGTATGCTCTCCAATACAATCTTCGAAAACTCTTATTACTTCTAAAACTTATCTTCCTAACGATTCTTCAAGACACTCTTTTAAATCGAAATTACTGTCTGTATCTTATCCTCTTTGTTAATTCCTTGTTAAGACTTCAAAAAACCTCTAGTCTAAGGTAGTCTTACAAACCTTGCGTCTACATCAGCAACAGCTCCTACAGTTCCTAGCAATAAACAGCTTTTGTTGTTATTGTTGCTATTCTTGTTGTTTGTTGGGAATAAAACTGGAATAGTCTGGAGCTAGCTGTTTAAGTTGATTTTACTAATGATATTAGAATTATTATTCTTTTTGTCCTATTGATTCTCTGATGATTAATTCTACGCCTTAACAACAACTCCTTAGATCTCTCTGTTTTTAGCTAATAAGTCATTTATTTTCTAGAGATAATTATTCTATCCTTCACCACAAGTTAACTACTTATCTCGTTCTGTCTTCTCCTTGTCCTTGTCTCTGTAACTGTCCATGACACTTTTACTTCTATCTCCATATAATCTCTTTGTTTTGTCTTTTATAATTATTATGCTCTAGTGCGTTGCTTTCTTTGGATTGCTAATCGAATTTTGAATAGCTTTTAAGTAACTTTGTTATTAGAATGATTAAAGACTATCTAATTATTATTGTGATTATTCCTACAAGATCTTCTGCTCTTGAATTATTTCTTTAGATGCACGAGAAAGACTGTTTTACGCATGCTGTGTATCTTATAAAGTCTTAAAAGTAATAATAGATTTGCGCTTCTAACGCAGATAATACATCACAGGGTTCTTCAAAAAGGAATACTGATTATGCTGAATTCCATCTTTATTGGAATTGTCTGCTTCGAATTTCTTTTTGCTGTTGTTGTTGTTATGATTTTTTGTGGATTCTAAATTAAAAGGATCATACGCGTAATTGCAAGGTTTTCTTGGAAATAATTTTGTATTGTTGGTTTCCTCTTTTTCTCTGGGTGATACTGCTCGAGTGATAGAGCAGCTACTCGTCAATATCTTCCCTCTTTGAAGGCCAAACTCTGGAAGATTCCCTAAGCTGGTTTTTCTGATTACTATTTGTGTTATTGTTGTTTCCTTTTCACTTTTTTGTTTGTTTTGCTTTCCCCAAAAATGTATTTTACCAGGGCTCACACTTGCGCTTTATTCTTATGTTTTTAGCTATGAACAATCACTTCCACTGTCTGTATATTGCTAGTGTTCCTGCTGCTCTTTCTCCCAATATGTATCGCCCATTTCCAGAAGCTCATTCTTCGCTTTGAACTCCAAATCTTCTAAGCTTGTCATTGGAGTATCAGTGTATTCTAGTTTTGCAGCTCGAAATTAGATAAGAATGAACGAAAATCATCCTATGAATTATCCTTCTATTCCCCAAACAAAGTTGTTTTTTTGCATAAAATAATTAAATTTCTGCCTGAAAAAAATTAATAATTACAATTCAAATAAAATATTCTCAAATACAGAAAAACTCCTATTTAGCTTCCTAAAAATACATCCAAAACATTCAAAACAAACACAAAAAATCTCATTTTAAAGAGTAGTTTAATTTAGTTGAAGCGTTTCTGCTCTTTGCCTTGCTGGAACATCCATCCTTTCAATCTCCCTTTGAAATATAAAATACAAAAGTATCTCCAACTTTCAGTTCAAGTGTGCTTTCGTTATCTGAAAACACACCTAATCTCTTCACTGTGCAGGTTGCCTCTTTTCCCTTTGCGATGATCTTAACTCTAATTCCGAAGTTTTCCAAACTTTTTGGTACAATTCCTTGATTTATCACCAAAACAAATTTAATAAGAAGAACAAACAATAATAAGATCATTTCAATATCCCATTGTCATCGTTCTTTTTCTCCCTTGTTTACCTGGCTATGCAGCTTCAAAAATAAGTTTGGTTGTAATTAGATCAACCCCAGCACATCTCGTCTCTTTAAGATGTAAAAACGGCTCAAAGAAATCCAGTTTGCATTTCTAATTCGAGTGAAAATATCCGAATAAAAACCATGACGTGTAGAGATATTCTATTTCACAAATCCTATTCGCCTCATAATCCATCAAATCATTTGGGTCCATCATTATCGGGATATCAGGAATAGCTGTGAATACAGGTTCCAACCATTTGATAGTAGATAAATCTAACATTCCCGCTAAACTAAAGAAATTTATTGAAATCTTCACATTATCTCCGATTCTAACAGGAGTAATAGGCTGAAGGAATGTATGGCTTTCAGTATCGAAATTATGCTAAAAATAAAAAAAAATAGATATAAACATTCAGCGAATTTCCCATAAAGTTTGATTACCCTGCAATCTTCTTTGAAAGCCCAGACAACTTTATGATCAGGCACGGCATCGAATTAGTATTCAAACACATATCTTGAGTTTTTCTTCTTGCATGCTGAATTCGAATATTTGCAACTGAATGAGATCTTCACACTGTAACCTGTTCAAAAAGAAAAGGCATACAAATCAATTTTGATATTTCTTTGGAAAATGAAAATGAAAACCAAACGATAAATATAAAAAGTAATTAATTTCTGTTTAATATCTAACCTTTAACAGCTGGAAGTACTTCCGCAATGAGATGTCTTTCGTATTTAATTCCTTTGATGTCTCTAAACCGCATGGGGGTCTAAGTCAAGTAACTGTCTTTGAAAGTTAAAAAGCACATTGTATTCTTGATAAACGAATTATCCAGCTAGACCATTTCAGATTCCAAGAAATCATCGATTTAATAATAAAACAGCGAGTTGACTAATTTCAGTGCAGGTGAGTCTTCAAAGAGAAAATACAGAAGGATTCGCTGGACATTCTCGGGTAATTTCATGAATAACTCCATGAAATTAGTATTTCCACTGAGAAAACCATTCTTAACTGGTTGTTTACTTCGAAGTTACTAAAGTCTGTATATCCCATCAGGATTATTAAGGTCCTAATCCCTGTAGGAATTTCGTGTGCTCATTCTTCTTTGTTAAGCTGCAGAATTAACTGAGAATCGTTCTAGGATAGAAGCGTTGGTATTCCCTCCAAGATTGTTATGGTAATTATTCTAGAGAGTGTTAGATTATGGGAAGAACGAGGAATCAGTTGGTTAGGTTATGGTCATCCTAAATGGTGGGACATTAGTGTTATCCCTAATTCGAACGGATTCCCTGCAGAGAGTTTAGAGTGTTTAGTTCATATTTTAGTCCTTTTGGATGGTATCTGTAACAATCCTATGGAAGTTAGAGATTTAGTTGTTGCCTGAGGATTGGCTTGAATTAGTGTGCGCAGAGATAATATTTTCATTGTCATCTTCTTCGATTATCCTGCGATAAGGTGTTTAAAGTAACTGCTATTGTTGTTGTTCTTGCTTTTGTTATTATTAAGTAGATTTTACATCTCCTGCAAAATTAGTTATGGGCTGATATTAACCCTTGAGAGTAGAGTTTATCTCAGGATGTTTAGATATGGCTGTTGGAGTTGATTTCACTGATGAAATAGAGGAATTTCTCCTGAAAGTTGATGATTGTCTTTTTTGGAGAACATCACTTGGATTATTGAATTAGTTTTCCTTGAGAATGCGGATACCCTTTACCACTCCATTGGTTGTAGTTCCATTATTATTCAATCCAGCAGCCTTCCCTGTTGACATTTAGTTCGAAAATTCCTTCGTTCTTTCGCCAAGTACATTGATCTTAGATTAGATGGAATTGTCTCCAATATTTACATTCTTTTTTTGCTGAGTTTTATCATAGCCATCATCAACAATTCTCTTGGCTTTGACCATGACTCCAGTGATGACTTTATTTTGATTTGCACATCTGATTTAGTTCAAATAGATCGAGCGTTCGTTCAACGGCTTGACTTCATTTTATCCCATTTGTTTGTTCTGCTATTTGTACAAAGAAGTACTTAAAAAAATAACTTAGAATCTATGAATTAATTAATAAACCGTTTGCTATTTTTTGAATTTGACTTTGGTTAACTAAACGATCTTTGCAAAACATCAAACGATACTTGTGCTAGATATTGAAATTATCGATTCAAAATGGGGAAGTAATATATATGCAAATAACTTAGATTTTCGTACTTTTGACTCAAGAGATTTCTTTTTTATTGTTCCTTTATCTTCAGTTTTTGATATTTATAAAAGGATTAAAGTTTTCGAGATGCTAGAAATAAGATCGAATATTAGCAAATAATAATTATTTTTTCTATTCATCTATTTTTGCCATATTTTTTTGCAATCACATTCTTAAAGTTTTCTGCAATTTTACGATTTAGGAGGAATTGAAAATTGTTGTTTTTTTTCCGGGGGAGATATTAGAAACAAAGTTGCTAGGGGAGTTGATTTGCATAGTGTTCAGTAATTCAGCTAATAAAATATCGATTGGAAGAGAAGCTAAGCTAAAAAAAAGACTCAAGAAGCCTCCCTTAGAAAACAAACAAAAACAACAAAAAATGGCAGAATTCTTCTCAAATTTTCGCCATCTCTTCGAGGACATCAATGTGTGAGAGCATAAACACATAAATTATTTGAAAAATAAGCCAAAAAACAATCATTAATGATGAGGATATTCAGACAGTTTCTCTTCCTCCTTTAAAATTCATTCTTTTATCTTGTTCATTTGTTTCTTTCACTGAATAGGACGAGCAATATACTTCCCAGTTAAAAAGTCTGAACCATATTGTGGAACAGAGTCGCCGAGGGAGGATTCAATCCGAAAAACGTCGTCTTCTTCAACAAGCTATTGATTACTCAACTTTAACATCCGCGTTTTCTCCTCCAAATGTAATTCCTCCTTCCAAAATACTCTGCACATCTCAAGACATATTCAGCATCATTTCTGATTTTTTTTAAAAATAATTCAGCCATAAATGAAAATCCTCAACGACCAACGTATTTAGTTAATCGATCCTAACTCCCCCGCTTTGCTTTACAGTCATAATATCGACTCTTTGCTGAGAGTACCGTTCATCTAAAATCAATAACAAGTATGTTGATTATTAATCACCAGTTACAAATATTTAGAATCTCGTTCTTGTTAAGTGTATTTTTCTCAAAAAACTTCCTTTATTTGACTTCTTCTCAAAAAAAAACAGGAGAAGTTAAGCTTCAACAAAAATGGATCCATGGGTGGACTTCTAAAATAAGGTGATAACAATAACAATAATGCTAAAATAGATGGAAAAACAGGTGGAATTGCTAGGAAACAGCAACTCATGTAATACTAACAACAACAAGCTCAGGAATCGATGCTCGCTAATTACAAAAAAACAATGGCACCTAAAGGAGGATCGATTGGATCGTTAATCAAAGGCAATACAAATGACGATGGTTATTACGATGGTCCTGCTGGATATCTTGCTAATCAAGGTAACAATCGATTTTATGTCTCTTTGCAACAAAAACAATACTTTCATAGAACAGGTGAGAGTTACAATCAATTTGGACCATCTCTATTGAGAAAAGGCAAAACAAATCGACGAAATAACCGTAGAGGAGGAGGAGGAGGAGGAAACACTAACAATAATCTTGCAGATGACGAAGATGATGATGAACCCAATCTTTTCTAAGATCCTATGAAGAATCCAAAACTTAAATAAATCATGCTGGGGAATACGATGAGGTTCTAAGAAGAATTGGATGTGTTACAAGAATCACTGAGCTCTAAGACGATGAAGAATAAGAAATATATCAGCTCCATGGATGCTCTCTAAGAAAACCAAGGGAGTTACTCGAAGGGGTAGATGAATCAAAATGGAAATAATTAAAGTAATAACTACAACTAGAAAGGAAAAAGTGATACGAAAGATAATATTTTTGGAGGATTTGAGGAAAGGAATCAGATGGAGTTATCTAGTATCGAAGGGTAAGGTAGGAAACGGAAGAGAGGATAATATGAATAGCCAGGGTAGAATTTGATGGGAAAAGGAGGGAATATTAGCAAAGATTATGCTGAAAATATGCGAGAAAAATATGACTAATAATCGTAGCTTCTTCAGCTTGGGTAAGAGCGACTGAGAGATGAAGACACCGATAGCAGTAAGAATATGAGCAGTCTAGAGTTGCAAAGTGCATTGATTTATGAGAAACTGCGATAAGAAATGGACATGCAGAAAAGATAGGCAAAAGCTAAGTAAATGTTAATCCAATAATAGCAAGGAAACACTTCAGATAACGAGATCCAAGCGATACACAAAGGATTAGATAGATACTAAGATTTCAAGCGAAGTATGGGGAATGTCACTTACACACCTGATCCTAATTCAGAAGCTGCTATAAAAGCTTCTCCAATAGAAAGGAGATTCATCTCAAGTAGGCACTAAGAAGTAAAGAAGATAATTAGATAGTTTTAATGAAGGGAGGGGATTTTTTTAGAAAGAGAGATAGAATGTATTGAATGCTTATTGATTTGCTTTCTGATAACTAACAGAGGAAGGATAAAATCGTGAATCTTTTATAGAACCAAAAGTGAAATAATTCAGAGAGGCTGAAGTTCGTTGAAATACAAAGTTTTTGTTGTTGTATTTTTTAAGAAATCCGATGAAGAATGTGTGTTCATTGTTTGTTGAAATAATGTGAAATTGTAAATTTTTTGAACGTTTTAGAAAAAGAGAATTGGAAATATTGTTAAACATCATAACTGAACAATTTGAAAGAGGGTTGCAAAACACAATTCAGCTCGTTGTGTGAGTGTTTGTGTGCTAGAGTTGAAAATGAAAGGTTAATTATTTCTTATTATTGATTATGAATCAGCTTTCGGAATGAATCCATGATGAATTGCATCTAAGACAATTTGTCCGAGTGGTTAAGGAGGAAGACTAGAAATCTTTTGGGTTTACCCGCGCAGGTTCGAATCCTGCAGTTGTCGTTTTTTTTACAGGATTGATTAAAAAAAATTGGACTTGTTAGAATAATAATACCTCTTTTTTATATTTCCTAAAATGAAGATATTTTTTGCATTAAAATACATTCCCAACAAAATATTCTGTAAAGTTTTCTTCTTCATCATGTGGCCTTACTTTAATTTTTTCCAAGAATGTAATTGTCCGCGCGCTCTCTCTCTCTCCCTCTCACGCTACTATCAAAACTATGATTATCCATGTGAGTGATTAATTTCTAGTGAATCAAGGGAATTTACTCATTTTGTTGTATAATCTTGTAAATTCAAGATAATTTTCATAAATTATCTGCGTTCTTACTGGGAAAAAGTTAGTAGATCTCAAACTTTTCTTCTATTGTATTTTTTAACATTAATTATTCTATTTTTGCAATTTTTCTGAAATGTTTCAAGAAAAAGGCATAAATAAGTAAGATTCAGAGGGAAAACAGTTCAAAGAAGAGTCCGTCATAAGACTGGAAATGAATCAAGGAGCTAAATATGAAGATGCACAGTCCTAAAGCACCAAAGAAAAACCTGCCTAGAAATTTAAAAGTTCATAACAATTCAAGATAATAATTTCAATTTTTATATGTCAAATATCCACAAAATTATCAAGTGAATTTTATAAATTTGGAAAAATGATTGTCTGCTGTCTCTGCTTTCATTTTCAGGGGAGCTACTGAGCAAAAAGGAAATGGTCTTTGAACAAAAACGAAAATCTTTTGTTCATCTACCTTTTAAAGTAATAGTTCAATGGAAAATAATATGTTCATAAAGCTTAAAAACAATTTTCATTTATCCTTCTCGTCGAGCCGTTTGTGTGATCTATTTTGGTGTCTTATCTTTTTTTAAATCCATATTAGAATTTGTTTATAAGAATGAAGACAAATTATGTCTACTAGCAAATCTTAACTCTAGCAATTCTTTTTATCGTGTTCAGTGATGACATAAGAAAGCTCATAGCCAAACCATAACACGATAATGTCTTCTGGATAGCTAGCTCTGTAATTGTGACACTTTTTATCTTTGAAGTGACAGTGTCAAGCTTGTATCAGGTAGATTGAATTGGTTTTGATTTATCTAATCCAAAAAGATGTGTTTATTTTTTTTTTTATTATTGAAACAAACACAGAAAGGTTACATTTTTTCATTTTATTTCATTCTGGATGTCTTCGTGATAATCTCAGTGATTTTTGAGATCGGATGGGTCAATAACTCTGTATTTAAATCTGATAAGCGAAGTATCTCTAAATTTTCCTCCTCAACACTGCAGATTAGTAAAATGACGGTTCTGTGTAAGAAGATAGCATCAATTATCACAAAATATTTGCTGATTTTTTAAAAAATACAATTGATTCTCTGTTAACAAAAGGTATAAAAATAACTAAAATAGTAAGAATGTTCAAGTAATTTCAGAATATCAAGTTAAAAAGTATTGCGAAAGAGGACTGGGAAGACCCAGGTAAAAATGTTAGAAAGGGTGAGAACTCACAGATTTATTACTCCCTATAGGATAGTAACTAGAATAGAGTTCGACAAAAAAGTTAGAATCAAAATAGCAGTAGAGTGTCCTAATCGAAAAGAAACAATGAAAGGACAGTATCTTAAGGTTTTGTTGATCCTTAAAATTAACCAATCCAAGAAAAAAACCAGAAGAAAGTAGATTAAGTAACTTTAATGAAGCAAAAGAATTACATTTGACTGATTATCTCTCAAATGATGGCCTTAGGGAAAAGACCCATAATACAAAGATCAAAGAAGAGAAGAAGAGAATAGTTTTCAAAATATTTTTAATGTAAAATAATAAAAAAACTGTATCTTGATAAGAGGGGCTGCTATTTTAACCTTGAAAAGCCATTGAAAATTTGTTTGTTGATTGTGGTAAAATAACAGATAAAAGATAACCAAATGAATTTGGAGAAGATCATGTTGTAGAACATCATCAAGAATATCACTGGAATAATGTTGCTGGTATTGATTTGCTATCCTTATTTCTACTTTTCATAAGATAATCGGCAAAAACAAGCTATGGAGACGTCGCTAAAGGTTTTGTTAAGGTAAAACAAAAGAGAATCAACTAATATTATTATCATCAAATTATTTAATTATTTCCAAGTTAAGTCTTGGTTTTTTATGAATTTTTCTTTCAAACTGTTATGTTTACTTAGTTCCGAGAAAATGAGTCCAGGTATTTGGGAGCAATCAGTAGAACATTACATCGCCATGTATCAAGTAAAATAAATATAATCCATGATATTTTTGGGGAGCATTCATTTATTAATTGAAAGTCATAGATTTCAAACAGAAAAACATGAGATAGTTATTTGTAAATTTTTTAATACAAGAACACAATAAAAGATCTGATTTTCTTGAAGAAACGTGAAATTGTTCTTTTTCCTCGAGACGGCTCGATACCAGTCGATCTTTAGGAATTGCCCAGTGAAAACTACATTGAGTTCGAGCTCTTCGATGAAGTAATGAAAAAGAAACCTTTTTTACAAAAAAATTAATTTTCGAAGTCATTTATTCTTCTTTGTTAATCAATCTTTAGGATAATGATATTTCCCTGTATTATTCGGTTATAAGCAGCAAAAAACTTCTCGAATTAGAAGGCTTTCTTAATATTATAGAATCTCTTGTTCTCGGACTCATCCTAACTATTTCGATTTTCGAATTCAGCTCAACTGCAGATAAGTATCTCATTAATCCAATTGAAAAAATGCTTCATAAAATACAGCGAATTGCTGAACATCCTCTGGATGCTGCTTCCATGGAAGAGCAGGAAGATTTTATCGTAGAATAGTTTCAAGATAAGAAAAACATGTTTTATCAGCATGAACAAATTTAAGAAGCTGATTTTGATGTCTTCCACCTTGAGAAGCTCATAAAACGCACTGGACAGCTCTTGGCTATTTGCTTTGGATAAGCTGGATCTGAGATCATCGGATCTAATATTAAAGCAAGTTAAAAATCAAATTTTGAATTTCTTTACAAAATGATACTAATCCAAGTGTTTTTGTTTGCTTGATTACTAGGTGGTTTTGTGAACCCAATGATCGCAGGGAAGAAAGTCCTAGGCGTGTTTGGTTTTTGCAACATTCGAAATTTCGAGCAAGCCAGTGTTGTCCTTGAAGAGAAAGTGCTGGTGTTTGTCAATAAAATAGCAGAAATTTTACACAAAAGAGTAGATCAATATTGCGGACATAACAATAAAAATATCGGAGAGGCCTTCTTAGTGGTATGGAAGTTCAAAGAATCTGAGTATTTTCTGAATTCTCAAGGCAATCTTCAGCTTATTGAATCGGATGTAACTAGAAACTTTGCAGATCTCTCAGTAGTTTCTTTCATCAAGATAATTGGTGATATCTACGCTTCCGCTGATCTCAGGAAGTATTGTCGATAACATAATTTCTCTTCTGACTTTGAAGGATTCGCAGTGAACATGGGTTTTGGATTGCATTACGGATGGGCGATAGAAGGTGCTATTGGCTCGGATTTCAAAATAGATGCCTCATATCTTTCACCGAATGTCAACATAGCAGCTAGACTTGAGACGGCTTCGAAGTAATTTGGGATTAATCTGCTGATTAGTGGATAACTTCAGAGAATTCTTTCAGTTAAATGTAAAAAGAACCTTCGTTTAATAGATAAAGTCACCGTCAAAGGATCAGTTATGCCCATAGGTACCAGAATTAATCACAAAATTGGATAGTATTATGAATTTATTGTTTGGTGTTGAAAGAGTTATACACAGCAGATTTGAACCTTTAGATGCTGCACATAATACCAGAGAAAAGAAGTGTGTTCGACCTAACAATTTTAACGGCGGAGGAGAAGAAGAGAGTAAGAATAATGGAGAAGATGAAGAAGAGGGAACTACACTATTAACTCTAAACGGGAGTGATCAAAGCATCTGTTGAGTTCTCAAATGGCAGTGATGTACATCAAATGCGCTAGGAGTTCACGAGTTAGTTTCTTAATCTATGGAAAACTGGAATTAGCAGTTATTTTGCAGGAAATTGGCAAGAAGCACGAAAAGTTTTTCTTAGAACACAAGTAAACTTAAGATCTGTTTTGTGTTTCAAGTTAAGGCTATTTTTAATCGCTTTTGTTTCATCCACAGAGTTGGTTCGAAAGAAGATATGATGGCCCAAGTACCACACTCATAGAATTTATGAATGGATTTGATTTTGAAGCTCCAAGAAACTGGAAAGGATTCAGATCTCTTCTAGAAAAATGACCTCTTCTTTGTGTCAAAAAGACAAACACCATGCTTGTAAAGACTCTTATTCATCAAGCCTAGTACTCTAGAAGCCTTAATAATCAAACATTTATCTGTGTTACCATCTAATCATGATAATTCAATTTAGACAATCCCTTACGATTAATAAATTGCGCAAATTAATGAAGGAATAAAACAATGCAAATAATAGTTATTACTACCTTCAATCAAATTTAGTAATGTCTCTGATTTAAAAGGGTATTTTACTACTATTACTACTGGGGGATATTAATATTATCCAACATAGATCCAAGAATAATCACTGACTTATTGTATGTCTCCCAAAGGAGAAAGTATTCACTTGGTATCAAGCAGGGAAAATATAAATCCAAATATCCCCCCTCTTGTTTTCAAACATCTATTACCTAATTTGATCTTTCTTTTGCGTTCCCAGAATGTGTCTTGGGAGCTAGCAAAGTTTAATTTGTGCTGATATTCACAAATTAAAAAATCTTTCAAAAACTCCCATAAACAGCATAAATCCCTTTTAAGCTAATTTTTTTACTGGCTGATTTTGAGAGGGTCTTGCTATTCAAAGTGAGGATAAGAACGAAGAACCTCACTAGGTTAATCAAGCTGAGTGCGTTTGTTGAGAAAAATAAGACAATTATGGGAGAAATTTTGCAGAAATGCAAAGACAGATTTGAAACGATCAGCGGACATTGATTGGGCTTAATGATTTATTATGTGAATAATATTGAAGCTGACAAATATAATTAAATTGAAGTAAGTTTGAAGAAAAAGAGATAGAAAGAGAGAGAAAGAAGGAGTTTGGTTCTTTTTTGTCCTCTTGTTGAATCGCTGTGATGGACAATCCCTAGGAGCAGTAATAACAGCTTCAAAAGCAGGCAGCTCCTGCCAATGAAATCAACGAAAATGCAGATTTTGATATCATCTCCCTGCCAGCAATCGCAGATGATATTGTAAACACACAAAGAAAAGAAACATACATAATTATGTATTTTCTTTGCTTTTCTTGTTTTGTCTTCTTACCCTATGTGCTGCGGGAAGGGCCTTTATCTATCAGAAACGCAATCCCAACAAAAACTCATAAAATTTTGGTTATGTTTTTTCTTTAGCCTGAAAGAGAAGTGAAGTCAATGCGCAGTACAAAGAAAAAATAGACCGTCAGTGGTAAGGACAGGAGTTTTATTCTTAGTTGAGAATCGCATTGCTCTTTAGAAATTATCATGAAATGTTTCTGGCTTGCTTTTGCAGAATAATTCAAGATAAAAAAGCAGCAAGACGTGCAACAATCTTAGACTTTCAACCAGCTGCCAAGTGTCGGTCAAGAAGGAATCAAGGTATTGAAAATGTTTGTGTTTGTTTTTGTAAGAAATTAGATCTACTTGAGGCCAGCGCAGCTCTTTGGAAAAACCTTATCAAATTAATACTTTTGAAATAACTAACCTTTCTCTGTGACTTGCATTTATCTTTGCTTTTAACTTGTCTAGGATCGTATTCGCTTTGTAGTAGAACACAACTATTTCTCAATTATCATGTCGATTATCACACTGTACGCTCTGTTTGCAGACGATATTCGTGTAATCGCTACGGACAAAGATACGGATAGTATTTTCTGGGGTTTCAGCTGCTTTTGTTTTGCTTCATTTTCCATCGAAATCATACTTTCGTCAATCGCAAATGTAAATCAATTCTTATTTGAAACGTTGACTTTCTTTCCCCCCAACAGAAACTCATTTCCGTTTTATTGTGTTCTAAATTAACAGCCTGGATATTTCTTGGGATTTTTCTTTTGGTTGGATGTGCTTTCAACTGTGTCACTGATCCTCGATATTGGCTGGATATCCAATGAAATCTTCTCATAGAATTAAGGTGGAAAAGGATCAAGCTCTGTTGCATCACTTGCAAAAGCAAGCAGAGCTTCTCGAGTTGGTGAGATAACAAATAATCAAAATCATATTGTTTCAACAAATCATTTATTTCTTTTTGTTTTGTTTCTCTCCTAGGCACAAGAGCTGGAAGAATTGTCAGAGTTGTTCGTTTAGTTCGGCTTGTTCGACTGTATAAACATGCTTAGTAGGTATTTGCCAAATAAGCTAAGAAATTCCAGGAAGAATAAAAACGACTTCGAGAAGAATAAGAACAGCAAGCAGAGTAGAACTCTGATTCATAAAGTTCAATAAATCTCTAGAATGCAACTCCCTTGCCGCCATAGAACTTAACACCTATTTAGCCATCCGATGATCCAAATATTATTCCAAATGCAGATCAACAATAACCCAAAATATCCTCCCCTGAAATGAAAGAAATAAGTCTAGGCAGAGGATCATCGAAGAAAAAGAATAAATCACTTTCACAAATCTCTCCTTGTAAGCAAAACGAGGCATACAATAAATATCAGAGTTGTTTTAGCTAATAAATTGAGAGAAATTAATAAATAATTACTTAAATTATTTTTCAGAAATAGCAGGAAACAATAGTAACGCTGCTAAATTAAGAAGATAAGCCTCCAAAGTAGGTATTTCTCCTGCTCCTGATGGTTTAATCGAGGAAGATTAAAAGGCTTCCTAAAAAGATGGCAGCCGTTCAGGACCAGGAAGTACAATTAGAGGTAGCAGAAGTTTCAACAGTAACTATCATAAATAAGGATCACTACGCAAATCGAGCAATTCTAGCTTTACAGCAGCCGAAAATGAGGTAAAAAAGAGTTGGGAATATTTAAATAAAAAGCAAGAGGACATAGATACTTGAAACCAACATTACTTTTGGATATTTTTTTGAATAGTCATAGAACACAGAGACAAGAGTTGGCAAGACTCTTTCTGAATTAACAACCAAAAGAGTCATTTTGATTGTTCTGTGTATCATGTTCAGCTTGCCTATTTTCGACACTTCCACATACTCAGATCCAGACACAGCATTCAACTCCAGTCTTGAATTGATATATCGGTAGGAATCATTGGATATTTTGATGATGATGAGGGAAGAGAAAATATTCCTCATGATAAAGTTTATTCTAATATTGCATTATTTCTCTCTCTCTCTCTTAGTTGGAAAGGAAATAGCGCAAGATTTGCAGAATCTGTGTAATAATACATATCTTTTAATAAAGTAAGAACTTTCACTTTTTTTTAAAATAAAATATGTTAAATTTACTAAAAATCTCTTAATAACAGGACTAACGGACACCCTTGATATACCTTCAAGTTGATAATACAGAATATTATCCACTGAATGCATCTGGAGTAGATGATTACACTCAACAACGATCAGATGATATCACCTATTACTCATATTCAGATTCAGTAACACATTTATTAAGAATTCTTTATCTGGTATTCCTCTTAATAATCTTGTATTGCAAACATTAGACTGGGAATATTGTCGTGACTGCTGTTTCTAGCTAGAAATCTGATAACAAATTAGATTCTATTCTATCTATTATCAGGACTATTTTCGTGTCTGTTGTGCTGACAATGGCTTCGATGAAATTTGCTTCTGATGTAGAGGTATTCATTCTTGAACCGATAGAGAAAATGCTTGAGAAAGTCAAGAGAATCTCTAAAAATCCTTTAGAAGCAGCTTAAATGGAAGAATAAGAGGAATTCATGATAGAATAGTTAAAAGAAGAAGGCAACGAGGCTGAGTTAGAGAGGATCAAAAGCACTTCATAGTATGAAACTGTGGTCCTAGAGAAGCTCATAATTAGAGTTGGTGCACTGTTAGCATTAGGATTTGGAGAAGCTGGATCAGAGATTATCGCTCAAAATATGAAAAAAAGTATGAGATATTTAAAAGGGAAACATATCAGAATAATCTTGTTCATTTGTTCCTTCTTTTTTCCTCAAAAACAGGCGGTGTTGTTGATCCGATGCTTCCTGGGAATAAAATCATGGCAATATTTGGTTTTTGCGATATCCGTAATTTCACAGACGCAACTGAAGTTCTTTAAACTGGTGTGATGGTGTTTGTAAATGAGATTGCATAGATCGCACATGGAATTGTTGACTAATATCTTGGATAAGCGAACAAGAACATTGGTGATGCTTTCTTGCTTGTCTGGAAATTCAAAGAAAAGGATTATTTAAGGAATTAAGATGGGACGTTAGAGTTTTTAAAAAACGATTTAACTTCAAACTACGCTGATCTCTCAGTAATAGCATTTCTGAAAATCCAAGCTGGTCTTACACTCTCCAAGAAACTATAAAAATATAAGAAAAATCCAGGTCTCCAAGCTAGAATGAAAGGCTATCGAGTTAAAATGGGATTTGGTTTGCATTTTGGATGGTCAATTGAAGGTGCAATTGGGTCAAATTATAAAATCGATGCGTCTTATCTGTCTCCAAATGTTAATATGGCTTCACGATTGGAAGCAGCAACGAAGCAATTCGGCACGGGTTTACTGATAAGTGGGAAGTTAAGGGAAATTCTTTCAGATAAATGTTAGTCACAACTCAGGAAGATTGATTGTGTGACTGTCAAAGGATCCATAGAACCAATGGGTAAGAAATATGATATTTATGAGAAAAGAAAGGCGAGCTTTATATAGATTTAGAAAAAGAAACTTGAAATTCATACTTTTTTTGTTCTATTTCTCGTAGATCTCTACACTGTGGATACGAATTTGGAGAGACTTTACAACAAACGGAAAGGAAAAGATGTGTTTGATTTCTCGAACTTTACAGAAATTGAAAAGAAAAAGAAGAAAATCGTTGACAAATTGATTAGGAACTAGCTTAAAATTGATATAGGTAAAGGAACCAAGAGAATAGCTACGCAGTTTGATACAGACCCTGATCTCAAAGAAATGAGGAAGGAATACACACATGTAAGAAAAAAATGAAGATAAATAGAGAATAATTTAAAAAATGATAATCATAATGCTTTTTGTTTTATGTCCTTAGGGGTTCTATGAAACATGGGAGAAGGCTTTGGAGTTGTATTTTGCTGGGAAATGGTATGAAGCTACTAGTTTCATCAAGCAAACACTGGTAAATTTAATAGTTTAGAATATTGAAATTCATTTGTATTTTGAATTGATTGTAGCAATGGTTTGAGAATCGATAAGATGGTCCAAGTTAGACTTTGTTTGAGTTTATGAAAGAGAATGGCTTTGTGGCTCCAAAGGATTGGAAGGGATATAGAATGCTCACGGAAAAATGAAGAGGAATAGATAACTTCGCTTGCCAAACATTTTTTTAAACTTAAACCATTAATTAATTCACTCTACAAAATCTCTCTTGTTTTTTCTTTATTTTTTATATCCTTTTGAAACTATCTTGACTCTTCATTCTTAGTAATATCGCTCATTTTTACTTTAGTTGTATTTGATTTTTGTTTAGAAACTCTTCAAGAATCTATTTGTTTGGGGTTTAAAAATAATTGAAATTTTCTAAGAAAGCCTTCAAGTTTTCACTAGAGGAGGGAGGGGAGGTGGGAGTTGACTTTTTTCTTGTTTTGAATCTCACTCTCTCTTTGTCTCTTCTCAATTATTTATTTTCTGACTTCAGGCTGCAATGAAATCTGCAAGTATAATTATGTTTTCTTTCTTTAAAATTCCTTCTTTTGCAAAACCTGCATCTGTAAATTAAAACACAACTCTGCATTATTTTTAGTTTTTCCCCCCAATTTGAGATAATATTAGACAAGTACATCCTTCTGATTCTTCAAATTAGTAGAGGTATTTTGATTCAAATCCACCAGAGATAATTAGAATCTTCTTCTGGAAAAACACACGCAAACATAAAAGCAAATTAGCCCAGAGAGAAAACTAGTTGCGTAAAAATCTATGAATTCAGTATTTCCTTTCTTTTTCAAGAACGTTCTTCGTACATCTTCGAAGACTCTCTCCAATCCTTTGTAATACTTTTTCGCTCGAAATACTGTCAAAAACAAGTAAATCATCGATGCTCGCTCTGCTGCTGAAAGAAATACAACCGGAAAGGGTATTTCTTCTTAATCTGAGTAACATGTGTTAGATCATGAAAAGCAGCAAGCATTGATGAAAGAAGCCTTAGAAGCATTCCAAAAAGAAAAGTAAACTCAAGAAGAACTTCTCAATAGTAAAATTAACACCCAAAAGGAGAGAAAGGATTCAAAGGAAAATTAAAATGAAAAGGAAAAAGCAATTCGTAAGGATAATTCTAAAAATAAACCCAAAAGGGAAACCATCATGGATAAGCGAGAGAAGTTCAAAGCAGTCGTAGAATCATCTAATGATATCGAAGATGCTGAGATCAGAAGAGTGACACTTCTCAAAGATTAGAAAGTTCAAGAGTAAATCTAATTTGAAAGGCTCAGAAAAGCATCCATGAGTAAGAAAAATGCATCAAATATTTACGAATTTAATATTGTTCTTCTTATTCAGATGAGGAGCGTTTATCGAAGTACCTGAGTCGCTCTGGAGTCTGCTCAAGAAGGCAAGCTGAGAAAATGATCAGCGATGGGCTGATTAAAGTAGATGGCAAAACAGCTTAGTCAAACCTCCCAGTTACACCCAGAAATAGCATCGAAATATTCACAAAACGAGGTGAAAAGTTTGCTCCCGTAAGACGCAATGCAAAAATATGGATATTCTACAAGCCCAGAGGACTAATCTGCTCACATGATGGTAAGGAAATATGATTTAAACATATTTTATGATACATTTTTTTCATTTATTAGATCCCCTGAAACGACCAAATATCTTTGACTACATTTATACAAATACTAAAATCAAAGAGCCACACATTGTTGCAGTGGTAAAAAGATACAAATATTATATGATTTTGTGTGTTAAGTTATGTCATTTGTGTTTTTAGGGGAGACTGGATTACAACTCTGAAGGGTTGATTCTATTAACGAATGATGGGGATATCGCTTAATGTTTGGAACAACCAGAGTCTCATATTTACAGATAATACAGAGTGAGAGTTTAAGGCAAACTAGATGAAGCTAAGTTTATCAAACTCAAGCAAGGGACTGTCATCAATGGAGTATAATACGGACCATTTCAGGTATATTAACTTTGAGATACCTTAATAGATTCAGGGAGATATCTTAGCTCTAATTTGACTTAATTCATTAAAAGGTTGAAATTGACAGACGTTAAACGACGAATACCTGGTTAACCATAGGATTGTACACAGGAAAAAACAGAGAAATCAGAAAAGTTATGTAGAAGTTTGATCTTCGTGTGAGCAGACTCAAAAGAGAATCATATGGACCTTACAAAGTCGGCAAAGTAAGAAATACTAATAGAAAAATAATGCGAACATGTCAGAGCGAGATATGCTACGAATAAGGAAACATTTAAATAATCCCTTTTTTTTCTTTATTTTTTACTGTTTCTTCTTGAAGATGCTTCCGGGGCAAATTCATGAGACATACGTTGGCGATGAACTGAAGAGAAAGATATATTTGTACATGCGAAAGAGATTGGAATTGAAACAAGAAGACATGAAGGCATTTTTGTTGGAAAAATTCGGAGAAGATATTTTCATTGAGGATAAGTCAAATGAAGATCTAACCCTGGATGTCATAGCAAAAAGAGCATACGATGCATTAGATGGAAATAGTCTCAAGACACAACTTAAAGAGTGAGTTTGGTGGAAGAGAGTTAGCATAAAAAGAGAGAAGATAAAGAGATAGAAACAGAAATATTTTTCTTTTATGTTATTTCGCTTTTTTCATGGTAATTTCAATAAATATGGAAAAACTTTATCAACTCAAAGAAAATGAAAGAAATAGGGGTTAAATATCAATATTATTGATTCTCTTCGTTCTTAGGACCTGCTTAGTTTTTTAACTAATTCATCAATGAGCAAGACAACAAATAAAATATTAAAAAAAACGAGGTCCTACTGGGATTCGAACCCAGGTCAAGGGATTTAGAGTCCCCAGTACTAACCGCTATACTATAGAACCCGAATATACTTAGGATCTCTGCAATAATTATTAAACACAAACTGATTAGATTCTAGTTCAAGAGTGTTAATTAAAACAAGCATTAGTCATTGACTTGAAAAGAAATGAAAAAGAAAGAAAAATCGCAGATATTATTTGATTTCTGATTTTTTGTTATCTTGACTTTTGATTTTTTTAGATAATTTCATTCCTCTGAAAATTACATAACTTTTTCCCTTGAAAATAGGAGTCTCCATCGAATTGAGTAAATTACTTTTTCACTAATTTCAGCCAACATTCTTTTTTTTTGTAGATTTTTTAACAAATATTGTGTAAATCAATAATTTCTAAATAAATGCTAGTAATCTCAATTACAATCGTTTTATTCTTTTTCAATATCTTGAAGCAAAAACCCTTCTCAAAAGTTTGTGTTTGTGTTGTTGCTAAACTATGAAGTTGTTGTTAGATAAATCGGCATGAACAAATATAAATATACATTTACATATTCCACTCTTTCTTCAATATTTGCTTCATCATATTAACCAAAAGAAGGTTCGACTCAGAGGGCGACTGCTTTCTGCAGTTCATTTTCTGTGAGCACATGTTCGATCTTATCAATTCTCAGCACAGTCATCATCTATCGGTGTCCTGTTTTGTTATGTGATTTCAAGTATATTTTAGACACATAAAACCCTCTTTTTCTTTCTCAAGGAACTAAAATCAGTTAATCCTAAAATTTACCCCATGATTTTCTGGATGTTTTTCTTCTTCGCATGTGTAATCCAATCACCTTCTCACCTTAGGTTTGTTCTTCCACAGTAGCATAGACCTTGAATCCATGCAAAAACACAAATCCAATGTAATCCATCATTAACCAATCCAAAAGATCATTTTTGAGAAATCCTTCCATTTTTTCATTTTCAAATATTTATTGTACCTTCGCAGCTGATACAAAGGGTCTTCCAATAGCTGTGAAATCAGCTGTTCCAACGAGAAGAACATTATCAAAGACAATTTAGTCATTAATATCGTATTCCTTTAACCAATCTACAGTCAGCACATCATCCTAAACGACTTTATATTGGAATCCTAGAATTTCGATGACAGCAAACACTCCATCTGATTTTGGTGGATAGTTAATACCTACCAAAGGATTGTGGATAACTAGTTTCTCCGCTTCAGGCTTTATCTCTCCCTGAATTGTCACAATATGTGTCATTATTTTTAATAAATCCATATTTTAAAAGGTATTTAAATATTTAATTTTACCCGTTCTTCTTTGATTTATGAGATCCTCTCTCTCCTGTGTGTTTTCTAAATAGCAGCATTTTAGTATTCATCTCGAATATGTTTGTATTGTTTGTCCATGAGTTTCTCATCATCGTACAGACGCAATTCAGATTGATCTTTCTCTTCGAAAGGTGTGTAGTGATTCACTGTATTGTTATTCGACAAAATACAATTATATCAACTCTTATACGAACTTTTAAAATTAAATCCATAGAATCTTCCAGTGTTATTGTAGAAATATGGATTCAAATGCGCTTTTAGACCATCAAATCGATTAAAATTTTAAGCTCGCAGGATCAACCCGATATTCAGTAAAACTTCCAAAATGAGTTACCCCGACTATTAACTCTTCAGTTTATCTCAGCTACAATCTTCTAGATAATCATTTTTCTTACTAACAATGCTTTCCCCCTTTCTTTGATTTATCCCTCTAAAACGCGATTTAATCTTTTATTTCTTTACCTTTTGGTTTAGCCCTTCCAAACGAAGCTGTAATCTACCCTGATATCTAAAGAGGGAAACATTTGGGAAGCTACAAGACTGCTGAAGAAACAGACTGCTTTGTCAGCTAACTTAAAATCTTAGTTGCACCAATCATTTATCTTGATTCCTTTGTTTTTTTGTTCTTTTCTGTGAGCCGTATTTAAGTTAATTATTTTTGGAATTTGTATTTATTTTTCTATTGTTAGATTTACTTTTTTTGGTTCTCTCCGTGGCTCTTTTGGGACTTTGAATCATCAAGTTCCAACATTTTTTCTTATTATTGAAGACTCTGTGGGAGATATCTTTTTGACTTGAAGAATATTGTGGAAAATCACAGACACACTCATGCACATTTTTTTAAGGAACAAAATCAATCCATTACTTCAATATGTGAAATGAAAAAAAGATTCTTAAAAGTTTTGTTAATTTATGACATAGAAACCATATTATTTATTGATAACAATTGTTCACAAAACTAATTTTATATGAATTAAACAAACCCTCCTTTTGCTATTCATCAACAACACTACAAAAAAACCAAATAAACATATAACATTTAGCCTTATTTATTCTTCCTCTATCTTTTCTCCTTTTTTTCACTCTCAATCGAAGGATTTCCTCATTTTATCATTATTAGCCCATCTTGGTGGAGTTAATGGTCGTTTTTTCAATTCCTCATCGTCTTCAATCCAATTCCGATGATTTAGAGTTGTCGATTCTGAAGGATAAATGAGTTTTGGTGTGATTTCTAAGTTATTTCTTAATATCAACACAGCACCTGCATTCTTATGTTTTCCAGAATAATCTGTTGCACTGAACACTGTGATAAGCTTCCCACCTGCGAATCTCTCAAACCCATCCATGACGCATTCATGGGCTCGAATTATCATACTGAGATTGTTCTATTACAGGAATTATGTAACTCTATCAGGTCCAAACTTCACAATATTTCCTGTTCTCGCTGGATCTCTTGGGATATTAGGATGGATTCCTAGTTCTTAATCTGAATCTGTTGGATCTGACCACAAAATATCCACAACAAGCTGATCTTCCTATGAAAATACTTCATGCACGATTTACAGTGGTCTATGAATGGTTTCAATATCCGCAATGCTATTAAGTGAACAACCAATTCCTCCATGCAGACAAATAATCTTGTTTTCGATAATGGCTGCTAAAGGCATCCATTCAAATAGATTATTCATCCTGCAGAAAACGGAGTTCTCATCATCAGGATCTTCTCCAAGTCTCTAACTGCACTCGAAACTAAACCCAAAACTGGCAGAAGAAGAAGAAGAAGAAGAAGAAAACAAATATTAGTAAACTAAAATGGCATAATCTCAAATATTCTGTTACCCATTATTGATCCATCTATCTTCATGATTGCCTCTGAGAAGATGGATTTACTTAGGGTATTTGATTTTCAATGCTAACAGTAGACATATTGTCTCAAGTGAATGCGAGCCACGATCGACATAATCCCCTAGGAAAAGATAGTCGAAACTATCAATATCACCTTGTTTCATGTCATCAGAAGGGTTGCCCCATAAATCGAAGAATCTCATAAGGTCACTGTATTGTCCATGGATATCACCGAAGATCTTCAAAGGAGGTCGAACTTCAAAGATTAACATGAAAATAAAAAATTACAAAATAATATTAGTTTTCAAGGAGGATTTATTTTAAATGTACCTTTCAACACAATCGGTTGGTTTTTGATGATTTCTTCTGCTTCTTCACATAGCGTTAAGATATCGTTGATGCTGAATGGGAATTCTGCATCTTCTGGAAGATTAATGTAGTATTTTGGCTGGAGAAGTTGATTAATAAACTTATTGTGTATTGCATTTGGATTATTGGAGCCAATTTAATTATTTTAAAACTATTTCTGTTACTAACCACGGAAAGGCGTGTTGCTATTATTATTTCTGTTTCCTTATGCACTTCTATTACCACGTTGATCGTAAGATTCATTCGCTTAAAGAGGTTCTAAAAACTAGAATTGATTTGAAGGAGATTTACGAGCAATCGTATTTGAAGATGAAATAGGTTAGGAGTTAGATGGCGCACTTGGAAGAAATGAAGAACCTGGACGGGATTGAATTGAACTGCTGTTAATGGAGTTATTAAGATTATTAGTATTGTTATTGTTATTTTAGACTGATAATATTGATCCAGTTTCTGAATAGACTCGATCAGAGATTGATGCCAGATGAGGGGAAAGCTATTATTGCTACTGTTGTTGCTATTGATTGAAGTGTGTAGGTGAGAGAGAATTACTAACAAAAGATGAATTCGGTGATTATCCTTAGACTGAGTTTGCTGGCTTCATCGATGGTTGTCTAGATTTAAGATAATTTGAATGTAAATAAATTACAAATAATATTTAAAAATATTGTTTTTTTCTTTTTACTGCGTTGAAAAAGAGGCATCTTCTAATGTAGACAACGAGGGTGTGTTGGTAGCAAGGAAGTTCACTAGCTTAGCTTGTAGATCAGGATTAGCACGAGTATTCCCCTGAGTTGCCTAATTATTACTTGCAAAGAGCTAAATTAAGTTTATCGATAATACCGTTTCCACTGGAGTTGTTGGAGACCCAATTTCAAATCCACCATAGATCATTAGAAGGTTATCTACCGTCCACGAGCAATGTCTGAATCGCTATGGTGCTTGGAATCTCGACCATCCGGAGTTTTCTGTATCATAAACTTCGATTCCTAGCTGCTAATTTGGCTAGTTTGATCTTCCACCTGAGACAACTAGCAGCTTGCCAACGAAATTGGTCGTATGCTAGTATCTCCCCGTTGGTTAAATTTAATTCTTATTGTAAGGAGCTTTAACCCAATCCCATCTGCCATCTCGATGTCTGCATAGCCCCCAAGAATCATCTAACGCATCTTGGTTACCAGTTCCTGATCTTCCTCCGAAAACAATCACCATGCCACTCGATATTCCAGAGTTACAAACTGAAGCACTGTGGTACACTCGCGCAGACGGCTTATTAGTTCCAGTTGGAATATTGATTTTTGTCCAACTAAAAGGACTTTTATCAGCTTTCAGGAACCAACAATCATTCTCTGCTTCTTTTCCTGTGTTACCACCGAACACAACTAAATATGGTTTAGTGTAGGATAAAGAATGTCCATATCTTCGACCAGGAGTCTATCCAATTACAGGAATCGTTACCCAGAGACCAGTGTCATCAGAACCTCGTAAGTCTAAGATGTAAAGCTCATCAGAAGCAAGGCTACCACCTGAGAAATAAGAATGACAAAATTTTAGAAAAGAAAAAAAGTTGCAAATTGAATTCTATTAAAATTTTAGGTAAACAACCAACCCAAGGAAGAGTGGTGCAAAGGAAGACTTAAGAGAAAAATAGAGAGAGAGAGAGAGAGAGAGAAAAAAAGGAAATTCAAAATTTTTTGCTTTAAATAATTAATTCTAAGTTAGTTGCTTATCTTTCTTGAAGCAATTCACATCTCTTTCCTAAACTTCATACATAAATTCGTTCATTTTATTTGTTTATTTACCTCCAGTTGATCCTCCATAGATAGCAACTTGATTAATATCAAGAGTGGCAGCAGCGTGTGCAGCTCTAGGTGCAGGTTGAGTTCCTGTTGCTGAAAAGATTACACAAAATACCCATTAACAGAAATAGTATTAAAAAACAACAACCTAAGAAATAATTAAATTCTTTTCGAAATGTATGAGAATCTCAATTTCTTTGTTATACTTTGCAATCTCTTCCAAGTTCTTGTAGCCATGTCATACGAGTATGCGTCACCCGTGATAGAAAATCTCCCAGTGTCTCCTGTCGCTCCACCAAAGAGAATCGCTTTGCCTTTTGCTACAAATGAAACTGTATGTCCAAATCTAGCAGCGGGTATATTCCCTAAGCCTTCAATCTTCTCCATGATTAGTTGTTCGACGATGATAGTGAATTGTTCCCTTAAAAGAGTATTTGTAAATGTCTTCTTAAATTTTGTATTATAATTTTCACGTTTGTGTTGTAGTTACTTGTGCTTTTAATACAAAAATATCAAATAATTTTCTCTTCTGTTTGGCGATGTTTTGCTTCAATTTATATCATTATCTCTTTGAAGTTTTTGAAATTTTGATTTTGTATGCAGCCCCCATCTCAATTTTTGTTAAGAGAAAGCAGAAAAAGTGCTTGAAGGGATGCTCTTTCATAATTGGGAGATTTAATACATTTAAATTTCTAAATTCAATTCTCTCCCTTGATTGAACCCACTTATTCTGTACACAAGTGATAAATCTAATGGGTGAGACTAGTCTATTCTTTTTTTTGAATTGAGTCCCCTCCTCAAATTCATATTCTTCCTTTCTATTATTTGTTTTTTTAAACAAAAGCATGCAAGGATTCAAATAATTTGCTTTTATGCTAACAATAATTCAAATAAATTAAGCTCCAAATGAGATGGGAAGATGATCGTGGTGATCATGAGCAGACACCAAAAGAAGTAAAAAGTATTAACAAAAACGAATAGAACATTTTAAACAAATTAAAATAGAGTAAATTATTTTTTTATCAAACATAATAGAGTAAAGGGAAGCACTACCTTTTGTCTTATTTACAGAAGTGGTCTTCCCGAAGTTTAAGTATTTATATAATAGTGAGTGGGAGAGTAGTTGTTGTGTGGAAAGAGTTTAGTCATAAAATTCTAGAAATAATCTCTATATTTAGGCTACATTGATGACTTTGTGCTCTCAAAACGAGCTAACTTACTAGGAGAGCTCACGGAACATGTCAAAAGCTGATTTGGAACATTTTGATGATTACGATGACTGATCTGTAGCATTTCTCGATTCTTTTTGTGTTCTTATTTGAATCTTATGTGAGTTTATGATTTCTGTCAATCTCTTGATGGCTATATCAATAGGTCTGTCATTTTCTTCCTCAATGAACTGAAAATCAAATTCTTCTTCAGCAGATGGACTTAATCCTCCTGCTAATTCCTGGTTCTTCTCTTCCTTGACAATTCGTTTCTTATCATCAAAATCCTCGAACTATTGCTAATCCTTGCTGTGAGCTGTTGATTTCCTATGTGCATAGCTATTTTTGCTGTTTTCTTCTTCTAACACCATTTCGATTTCATATCCATTCAGATCTCCAGCAGCTTATTCATCGGACATCTTCAACGCAATTTCCTCAGGTGTGCTTACAATAGTTATGTCATCTTTTCTAGAATACACAGACACAACTGAGCTTTTTCTCAGATGATGATTGATTATCTTTTTATCTTCATCAGATAATGGCTCCGTATCACTAAACGAGAATCGAAATGTCATATTATCAGTCTGAAGTCTATTTGAAGGCTTGTTGTTTTCAAAAGTACTTGCGGACATATGCACAGGAGGAACAGAAGGATTTAACTGCTATTGTTAGAGTTATTATCTGTTTTAATCGACTGGTAACAGCTTTTTTATATCTGCAAAATTATCACTTAGGAATCTCTCTCGTGCTTCCAGTTGATTTGGTTTCTTTTTAATATTAGTATTATGATTAAAGATTGGATAACTAGTTGATTAAGGACTCGAATTAGCTGTACTGATTGAATTAATGTTATTATACGAAATATTAGTCAGCGGGGTTTTAGTAGAAATCACAGAAGGTACATTCGCAGTGACTTACAGGATCTTCTGGAGTTGTTCTACGTAAAAACACTGAAATGTTAAGGAACCTTGTGAGAGTTGCAGTTCGGATGCTCTGACAACAGATGCTTGCGGAGCTGGTTAGTTCTTAGCAAAAGATATTTTATAATCGAGAATATATGCATTTCGCAGTGTTCTATTTTCACTGGAAATGTATGATCTCCAAAGCGGTGTAGCAACGAGCAAAGAACCAATGCTACGAGATAGCATAGCTAATCTAATTTCTTCACTCTTGCGGGTTGGCTTTTTTGATCCAGTTGAGATTGTCGCTGTAGTCGTGTTGTTGCTATTATTTCTGGTACTGCCAAATTCCTTTTCATAGATGAATTACCATTATTCGACACAACTACTAGATCCATCTGATTTCTTCTTTAAAAAGAACTCTAATGTCAAAGCCATACACGAAGAATTCCATTATTCCGTTATCAAATTAAGCATGCGGTATTGCTGTTTTGGCAAGTGGAAACCAAATTATTGTTCATTACCGTGCTGCAGCTGCTAGAAACCGTTGTGCTTTTAGTTGTTTCCAGTGACCAGTGCGTGATGGTCATATCGCATCTACAGAATAAGCTCGCAAACCTTAGCAAGGTAGTCGATCATCACACCTTCCTCTTAGTACATTTTTGCTATAGTTTTCACTGATTATTCTCTATTTGCTTGATTGTTTATGTAGTTGTTTGAAAGAATCAAGTTTATGTTAGCCTAAGTGTATGAGTTCTTTTTCTTTTCTTCTTATTATTAGCTGGATAGTCTCTCGCTGTTTCTCTGTGAAATAATTTAAAAACTCCCTTTTGTTTCTCGGAGTAGTGTTTGATTGATTGTTTGAACGAATTAATTATAATTTATTAGAGGCGCTCCCTTTGCAGATTGATTTAAATCTTCTGATGGGACATTTCTTTTATAATTTTTCTTCGATCGATTGTCTTAGGTTGCTTCGTCTATCACAACAGTTTTAGGTGTTTCTTCTTTTTCTTTTCTCCAGTGATTTATTAGAGTTGATTATTAGTTAGCATCACAAAAGGGATTATTTCCATTTTAACTTTATAAATTTTTGCTGTTACTATTTTGTTTTTTGCAATCTCAAATCTTGAAACAAAAGCTCACCAAAAATGCAATAGCTACCCCCTTACTTTCTTTCTCTCTTTTCCAGTAAACTCACTCGAAAATATGCTTATGTTTCTAATGCTAAAAAAGACTTGTCTTGTAATCATAATCCTTTTGTGTTAGTGACTAATTTGTAGCAACAAAAAAAATCAAATTTTTCTCAAAAAGAAGCACTTGAAAAATAAAAACGAACTTTTTTAATTAAAAAAAGACTTGCTTAGTATGCTAATCAAATGCTTCCCACACATAATCCATGTTTCCTTCTATCACTTTCCTCTCTATCACCGTCTATTCCCAAACGCACATATTACAACTCCCCAGAGCCTTCTAAATTGACAACCATAGGGTAATTTCTGAAAAATTTTCCTTCTCTTGTTTCTCTCTGATATTCTCTCAATACCACAAATGATAATCTCTTATGATAATAAAAGGTTCAAGCGCGAGAATAATACAAATACACCCCACAGGATTATTGATTAGCACACGAAACGCCTTCCATTAATATTTATCAAGATTAGATGAGTTGAAATTTACTAGCTAATTATTCAACTTTGCAGTAGTGATTCTACAAATAAAAAAAGGGAATTCTCTTTCAAAATGAACATAATAATGTGTAGTTGTTGCCTCTTTGAATTTGTGTGCTGAGTCTTCGTAGTTATCTTCTTTTTGTTTCTTCAATTGATCTATTTATCCTTTTATTCTTTCCGTAGCTGAGATTTAGAGCTGCAAAAACATAATTTTGTTGTTAATAATCCAATCAAATCAATAACAGTCTATTCAGCCAGTGCTTTACATAAATAACACATATGATGTATTTCAAAATTACTGAAAAACGAAAGAAAGTAAGAAAAAGAAAATAGTTGACAAAACACAGAAAAGCATAATACGTTTTTGTAAGAAAGTCATTACATCTTAATCTACTACTATTTATTACTGCTAACTAATCATAGTTTTATCCCTTTTTCATCTCGTATTATTTCCTTGTTCTCAGTAAGTAATAGTACTATGCTAATTTTTTGTTGCTCAGAAATCCTGAGATTATTTATTAGTATTTATTAATCTCTGTGGTTATGCAATGCATACATTGAAGGATATTATTGCCCATTGAACTTTCAAAACAATATCATTATGTGTTTAAAAATCAAATCAAATAAGCAACACAACATAATCATTTATGCTCATTTATTACTAATACTTTAAGAAATTAAAATCTTTTAAATCCTCTCTCTCTCATTGATTGGTTGTGTTTTCTAAGAAATAATTTAGGCACCTCAAATTCACAAATATTTTTAAATTTTTTTAAATTTCTAAAGAATTACAATAACAACGAAAGATAGTTCTAAATACTTTTGTTGTTGAATTTTTTGCTTTATGTTTCTCAAATATCTTAGTCAAAAAAGAACTCAATTATCCAGAGAGAAATATTCAAAAAATTGTTATCTCAAAAGAGGTAATCAGCCAAACTAAAATTATCACACAAATTTAAAAAAATTAAATGTTGTTGATCGAATCCATCTTTTTATGCCCTTCAAAACCAGAAGAATAAAATGAAAACTCAGCCAAAATGAGTGTGTTTTTTCTTGTGGTTTTGTAAGTCTGAAAGTTTTACCTTTGTTCCTCTTTATTTTACAAAAACAAAATCCATTTATTTGCCTTAAACATAAAAACACACCTATGTATGATTGTTAGTTGTAGTGTTCAACCTCAATCAAAAATGATCTTTAATATTCACTGATAACTAGCATTAAAATGTAGCCTAAATATTGCAATTAAGGATACTTCCTTTCTTTTTTTTAAAAATAATTATTCAAAAAGTTTCCTCTAATGTTTCTTCTTAAATATTTCCTCCCCTTTCCCCATTCATTTATCTATTTAATTCATTTAACACATTGCTACGAATTTCTGGTTAGATTAAAGAACTAACTGCAAGACCTCAGACATGCTTTATCTTTTCAATAGAAAAAAGAATAAATTTGAAAATTAGCACACGAGGGAAGAGTGTGTCAATCTAAATGAGCTGTTCTCTCTCTCTTTCTATCTTTCTCTCAAGACAAGATCTGATTTATCGAATTAACGCAATAAAAAAATATAAATTAAACAACAAATTCAATTAAACAAAATATTTAAAAAGAAACACAAGAAACAGAGAGAAAAGGAAAATACAATGGAGACTACTACAGACAAATAACAACAATAATAGACTGATTCTACTGTTCCTGTGGAAGCGGTTTCACCTTAGGCATCAGCAACCGTTGAGACTATTCCTGTAGCTGAAGTTGAGAAATGGCTCACTGCATAAATCTAGCCATATCTAAGGCGCATCGAGAGACTTGAAGAAATAGAATCCAAAAAAGATGCATAGATTCATTGTATGGAATTAGCATTGTAGAGATTTCAAGAGCTAATCGATTAAACAAAGCTAGCTGCTCCAGTTGTGCACAATAAGGCTACTAATGGCGTTAAGGCACCTGTGACAGGTAGTCTTGAAGTTTAATTTTATAGTTTTAATTAATTGAAATAATTTGTTTTTTGTGACAGCAGCAGTAAATGGACAGAAAAGACCTTAAACAGCTGTTTAAGCTGATCCAAAAGACGATAAAAAGCCTATTGTCAAGCCAGCTGTTACTAAACCTGCTACAGGTGATCACAAACCAGCAACTACAGGAGCTAGACCAAATACTGCAGCTGGATTAACTTCAACAGATAAGAAAGAAGATGATGATAAAAAAACTCCTGCAATTCCTCATAAGGTAGTCAGAACACCAGTCAAGAAAGATGAAGCAAAAGGAGATGAAGAGAAGAAAGAATCTGATAAGAAGATTGAAAAGAAACCAGCAGTAACAACAGCAACAACAGCAACAACAGTGAAAAAAGAAGGTGAAAAAGATGATAAAAAGACTAATGCACATCCTACAAAACCTGCAGTTACTTCTGCTGCAGCCACAACTGAGAAGAAGCCAGCAGGAACAATTACAGGAACTCCTAAGCCTGCAGTCAAAAAAGAAGATCCAAAAATAAAGAAAGTAACAAGAAGAAAAGAGAGAGATTTTAAAAATAAAAATATATTCATTTTGATGTATTTATGTTATTAGGATACTGGCAAAGAAGTAGCTAATGGAGTGAAAGATGATAAGAAGCCTGCAGTTAAACCAGCTGGAGTAAAAGCAGTAGGTGCTAAAGGAAAAGAAGAACCAAAGAAGACTACGGAGAAAAAAGAAGAAGAAAAAGCAGCTAAACCTGAAGAAAAGGAAAAAGAAAAAGTAGCAGATAATGCTAACACTGAAGCTTCAACAGCTGTTGTTTCTGAAATCACTCCTCCTACTACTACCGAGAAGCAAGTCCATGAGGATGAGTAATTGTTAGACTCAAAGGAACCTGAGGAATCTAAACCAGCTGAGGACGAGAAACCAAAATAACCATAAGAGGAAGAGGAAGAAAGTATTTGAAGAAATTTCAAGATCAACAAATATGAGGGTGGGAATATATGAGAAATAAAAGAATAAATCTACCTTTTGAATAAAATGATTTTCATTT
>Ga0302271_10000603_pt1 | contig 35515 bp, 30 predicted proteins | sample III_Bog_N1_1_FD_198767 | JGI IMG/M metagenome (GOLD analysis project Ga0302271, IMG submission 198767) | Peat permafrost microbial communities from Stordalen Mire near Abisko, Sweden - III_Bog_N1_1 | ecosystem: Environmental > Terrestrial > Soil > Wetlands > Peat | place: Sweden: Abisko... | reverse complement strand
AATCGTTGAAGGAGCGATATCGCAGCAAACAAAGAGAAATCTTAAATAAAAAAGCCAGTTCGAAAAAAGCAGGCCGAATAAAAATTAAGCTAGAGGAAGAGCGAGAATGTAAAACGATTCCAGGAGAGATAAAGGAATAAATATTAATTAAAAACAACTTTTTGATATTTAAAAAGATAAAACAACCTTCTTAGATTTGCATTCTCAAGAGGAATCCATAAATACAGCAAGCAGACCGAGTCTATTCTCAAAACTACCATTACAAAGACACATCTTCAATTTTACATGAATTCTTCTGATAACATCGTAGCTTCCATTTAGTAGAAGTATTCACTCGGCAGAGATGTCTACTCCGAAGTAGATCATTATGAATTAGATAACATCTACAAACGATAAGTAGTTAGACTTGAAATTGAACTCCAAGAAGCCCATAAGGAAAATGAGCAGCTTCGTCAAGCAAATCGAGTTCTGTCTTGTTCGGAGGTCTTACGGAATAGCAGAACTAATAGCATAGAACTAGGGAAACAATCTGCTGTTTAGCAGGAGAGAGATGATTTACTCAGAGACGTCAGTGATCTTGCGAGAGGGAATAGATTACTCAGCTAAGAGAATGATGTTCTAACTTAGAAATACTCTCATTTGTTGGATGTACACAATAGACTATTGCTAGAGAAGTAACCCTCAGGGTAAGGCTATAATAATGAAAATTATAACAACAATAATGCATTCACATTCAATCAGAAGAGCAACCTTGCGAATAGTGTTACTGCCCCAAGATGGTCAGAATTAGCTCGATTGCAAGAGGACTACGATTGCAATAAGCGAACGATTCACGAAATGTTTGCGAATCTGCGAGAAAGGCTAGGTAATATTTAGAAGGAGTAAGCTCTAAGTTTCGATTCCAGGGAATAATGGAGGTCATATGCTTTGGATTTGCAGCTGGCTCTGGAGAATATACTTCGAATCAACAATGATTAGAACAGTATCCACGAAGCAGTTTTTCAGATGAATCAGACAGCGAAGGAAAACAACAATAACAACAGTAGTTCCAACAGTAGCAAGATTCCTAGCAGCTAAGGGTAGATTTCAAATGGTTAAGCTCAGCCAAGAGGATTAAAGCCATCTTCACCGAAGTAATAGGTCTCACATTCTCGTTAAACAACTACTACAACAGGAATCTCCTAGAAATCACCTGATGCTTCAAAAAGAGTCATTTCTCCAGGGCAACCATTAAACTCCAATGGAAATCTCAGAAACAATAAACTAACTTCCTAGTCTTAGCAATAGCCATTGACATAAGGCGCCTCGAGAGGTCTTGTATCAAAAAAGGCTGAGACATCTCAGAGCTCCAAGAAATTGCAAGGCATTCCTGAGCATGACGAAAACCAGAAGACTATCAAAAAATCAACAAATAGAGTATCTACTGGTCAAAGCAATTCCTAGTTAGGAAAGGCATTGTCAGAGAAGAAACTCTTAGCCCGTCCTAAGACTGCTCCTAAAAGACCTTGAAAAATGGTGAATTCATTTTTGTTTATTTAATTTGTCATGTTTTTGTTGACAAAAACAAAATAAAATAAATCGTTTTTCCACCATCTTTTGATTTTAACAATCTTTTCTCAGGCATTTAAACTAACATTCTCCTTCATGCATTCCTTGATTCCACATTAATTATTATAATAGAACTTGAGTTTATGTTGATATTGCGCTTCTTACTTCTTCTCCTCTGCTTTCTTCTCTAAAAGATAATATTTCTCTAAGAATACTTGCGATTCCAAGGTGTACCCAAATATTTCATTTTCCCATTGCATTTTGAAGCACGGCTCAGATTGTCTTTTTGCTATTATCATGGCTAAAGTGTTCAAGTCAATATCGTATTTCAAGAACGAAATAGTATTGTTGTGGAGAGCAGGCATTCCAGAAGGGTTTTGGAGTTCAACTGGAAAACTAAAACTAAAATTTAAAATACTCATTTTCGTGTTGATTTCAAAGCCATCAAACGTTAGAAGAGTCACGTCAACGCCATCCTTCAGCAGACACTCATAAACAGCCGAGCCCTAACAATTGTGGTTGCAGCTACTCATCCTGCACACCAAGCTTTCTAGCATTTACATTTGCTTAAAGAGTGAAGACGAGAATTCCAAAAATCCGTTCCTCATCGAGATATTGACAAACGAAGCAGGATCTGTTCCTAGCAATGCTATTAAAGGATAGGAAACACCTGTCTGCCGATACTCCAAATACCCTTTGTCAGGGGAAGTCTAAGCATACTTGTAGAAAACATAAAATTCCCCATCCTTGAATTTTTCAGCAATAAACTCATCGAAGATCGCATCCTCATATTGCCTTCTTTTTTCCATAAGTTCATCTTAATACGCTCTGAACAGCAAGTTAGTATTGTAAGGGAAGATTATTCCTGCTTAGTTTTTCGAAAGTTCTGTGAGTTGTGTGTAATATGCCCTAATTGCAGGCAGAAAATTCGCCAGAAAAGGATCCGAAGAGCAGATGATCGCTTTTTCGATCATAGCAAGTGGCTGGTATTCTGAGCTACTAGGTGAAGTGAGATCAAATACAACGAGGTTCTGCGAATCACATTTCTTTGCTCGAGAAACTCGCTTCAAAGACTATAATTACAGGATTTAATCCTCCAGTGAATTATCCCTGCGAAAGTCTAGGTTAATGTAATAATCGCCTGGGATTAAGAAGATCCTATCAAGATTTCGTAGATACTTCGAAGGCATGATACTGAAGGAGCATGTTTTCTAGACTATATTGGTAGATTATGCCAGTTATTCATGCTGCTGATTGTTATTGTGACTATTATCTTAACGCAAAAGATTGTTGTCATTGTTTTTTGTTTATTTTTTTTACTACTACACTTGTTTATCCTGTTCTGCTGTGGTTGGTCCTTCTTCTGAGGAGTAGAAGGTGGTTTCTTGATTTACTTCTCTGTTGTTGTTGTTGTTTTCATCTTCTATTGATAGCCAATGCTACATTATTTTAGTAGTTTTGTGAGTTTAGTAGTGGATCAAAAACAAATATTAATAATACTCTTTGAGGAAAAACTGTAATTAAATTAATAAAAAGCAAATGTTATTTAGCTATTTCAATGATTAAATCACTTATCTATTTCAGATTATCTGATGTTACTTGCTGAAATAATTAGAATCACGTATCAACAGAAATAGATAATAATATTTTTAAAAAGTGTTTAAACATCAAGCAAGCACACTAACACACACAAATACAACACGCAAAGAAGGAATCAACACTACTGACTGATAACGCACTAAATAGGGATTATAAAGTGTATTGCTATTTTAGTATACTCACTGCTAGTTAAGTATCCTTCATTTTTAAAGATACATCGAATAACAGATTGATTTGCAGCAGATTTTACATTATGCAAAATGTGAGTGTGTATTACTATATTTTATAATAAGCCATGTTAAAATGCTATCTGTGGTTTCTTCATTTAAGTGAAGGGAAGTTCTAATCATCATTCAGAATAGGATCAGCTAGTTGCTGCTGATTGTTTCTTCTATTGTTCTGATGATGATAGCTGCTATTGCTATTATCACCTTGCTTGTTGTAGGTATAGTTGTTTCTGTTTTGCTGTGAGTAATGCTACTACTATGATGACGATGAATCATCCTATTAATTCTACTAACGACGAGCATAAGAAGTGTTCTACTATTACCCTTAATATCCTTGAGACTAATCGTTGTTTCTATTATTGTTCTAACGATTGTTATTATTGTTGTTGTTGTTTTGATCATTGTTGTCTTCACTTTCCTTATCATTGTTATTGTTCTTATTCTAATTATTACTAGTATTCTTGTATTAGTTTCCATCATTTCGTCTATTATTATTATTATTATTATTATTATTATTATTATTACTGTTATTGCTGTATGATTAATTGTATCCAGTGTTGCTGTTATTATTATTATTTTTATAGTTCTTCTTGTAATTATTCTTGCCATTGTTGTAATTATTATTATTCTACTATAATTCTTCTTCTTTCTTCTATCTACTTACCTCTGCTGCTGCTGCTTCTTCTTCTAATTTCTTCTATCTCTGTCTCTCTTATTCTTCTTCCTCTTCTACCTTAATCTTCTGAATCATTGCTTTCTTCTACGCAATAGCTTGCTCAAACTCATTCGCTTACGATTAATATTTATTTCTCGCTGCGATGAACGCACTCTTCTTGACTGGATCTGTCTCCTTGTTGACATCAGGTATCAGCTGTAAGAACTAATTCTTAGTTTGTTCATCCTTCACTATTAATTACTCCAATTACTAAATCTTCTGCGCATTAGTCATTACTGCTTCTTCTTATCCTCCTTCGACAGGTTTATCATTTCCAGGTTATTAATGCTTCTATCCAATATTCTGTGAACGCTGCTAATAATTCTAACCCGTTTCAGCATCGTTATTAGATTTACTTGGAATCCATTTATTTCCTTAGTATGTAGAACTATTTAACAGCACTGATTAGCTCTCAGGTGTTAGTCCTTATACTGGCTACTATTAAGACTGTTCAACATAATGGTTATTATTGCTAGTATTGGTAGTTTTCTTGTTGTATTGCTAGTTTTTCTAGACATAAACATTGTTGTTGTTATTGTTGCTGTAGGTTTGATTAGTATTTTTGTTCGTTCTTTAGAAATTACCATTAGTAGTAATATTGTTGCTATTACTGCTGCTGGTACCTTGTTCTGCTTGATTCTAATTCTAATAGCTTCCAGCAGTAGTGGCATTGCTATTATTATGTCTCTACTTACCAGCATTGTTGTTGTTGTTGTTATTGTAAGACTGATTAGTACTAGCAGAGTTAGTCTATTAATTACTGTTGCTTCCATTGCTATTGCTGCTAGTAATACTGTGATTCAATTATCCTGAGTAGGTCTATTATTATTACTACTATTGCTGCTGCTGTAATTGCTATTGTTATTGCTGTTGTTGATTCGATTACACAACTTAATTAAAGCTATTGGAGTACTTCGATAATTATTCCGAGAACTTCGGGTCTAAGAAATCTATCTTCAATTACTAAGTAGCATCCACAGTAGCAGTAGTAGTAGTATTATTAGTGTTAGTATTCTAATAACCATACTAGCCTTATTTTTGTTACTGCTAACTGTACTAACCTGTCACTCCTTGAGTACTGTTATTGTTATTATAGCGCTACTGATTGTTGTTGTTGTTATTATGCGAATAATTGCTATTATTGTGATGCTTATTGCCATACTGCTGCACCCCTTGATTCTGTTGATAGTTTGATTGATTGGGATTATTCTGATAGTTATTCATTTATCTATGCTTCCCTTGATGTTGTTGTTGCTGCTGATCTCCAGTGCCTTGCTGCTGTTGGTAAGAGTGCTACTTGTGCTAATAGTTATTGTTGATATAATTATTATTATTAGCATAGCGTTGCTTGTTGATGTTCCCAAGACTGCTGTTGTTGTTGTTATTATTCTAGAGATACTCTCTTCTGGAGAATTCAGCATCTTCAACAGAGCTTGTTGCACTCATTCTTTCATCTTGTTCTAGCTATGCGTCTTAGAATTAATTAATGTTCCTAGCGTTGTTGGCGTAGTTGGGTTGACTGTTTGGAATACTATTACCTGTCCTTGCCTGAATATTATTATTACTATTACTACTACTGAACGTCCTTGAGCTGCTGTTATTCAGGATGCTTAGACCTGCTGCAGAAGGCATAGGAACTGCATTAGGCTCTGAACTACTTACATTGTTGTTAATGTTATTCTCAGTTTAACTTACAACAACATTAGGAGTATTATTATCATTGTTGTTCACATTGTTTCCTTGATTTGCAGTGATCTCCGCAGCTTAACTAAACAACTCACTCTTCTTGAATAAATATTGTTCTTTCTTGTTCTATGCAGCTGCTTCGTCTGTTAGAGTTAAGTTATCTAATACCTGCTCGTTTTAATTGTTCATCTCATTCAGCTGCTAACTCTACAACTACAGCTATTGCTCATATTGCTCTGATTATTAGTATTGCTGTTGCTGAGATGATTGCATGTCCATTTATTGCTGAGAATCAAGGTACAGTTGCTGTTATTATTACTGAAATTCCTCTGAACTTAGCTAGTTATTTCCATGCTGCTTGCTGAGGATCTTAAATGGCTTGTTAACTTGCTGCTTCTATGTCGCTGGGGTCTACTGCTGTTAGGATACAGCTAGCTCGTATTCTTCGAATAGATCTTGCACTTTCTTCGTAGGACTAAAAGAGAAAAGAAAAACAACTCAAATCAGCTCTGTCCGCAGCTTTGTACTCCCTTCCCTCCCTCCCTCTCTCTTTTGGTTATCATTCTATCCTCTGCAATCATCATCCCTTCTTCATCTTCTTATTCTTGTTTCCTTACATTTTGGTGTATTCTGTCTTCTCAATGGTGATTGAGCCTCTGCCATCTTCAAACTTCTGAACATGTGGTCTTCTCAATCCGTATCTCTCGCAAAGTTTATGGAGTATCTTCCTTTCGAATGTATCTAACCCTGGAACGATTATCTGCTGTTCCCTTCGCCAAAATCAAACAGAAAAATATATCACACAAAATAGCTACAAATCTATTTCTTTACAGCGCATCATTGATGAGATCTTCAAGGGTTGCTTCCAAGGATTTGATGAAGTCTATCTTGCCTTTCAAGCACGCTTAGCACAAGGTATCTTCGAATTCATTCTCATCGACGATGACTGGTCCTTCGAGATGTTGTCTCGGTTTCATATCTCTGTTTGGAGGTACTTAATTTCTTGGATAATTATTATTTTATCCATTAGAGTAGACATTATAAGATTAAGGATTATTGGTATTGCTGCTGGTGTTGGCGAGGAAATCAAAGTTACTTTAGTTATTGAATTGCTGCTATTATGATAATTAAGAAGAACCTTAACCATATTGTCCATTAATGAATTAATTCCTATGGACCGATGAAGTCTGATTCGCAGTGTTGGTATTGTGATGATTATAATACTATTGATTGTTGTTGTTTTAACCTTGCTAGTTTTAGCTTGAATACTGATTACCATAGCCACCACCACCATAGCCTCCAGCATAATTTGAATTACTATTATTCCTTGAATAGTTATTGTTGCTATTATGCTAATGCTATTGATGATTTCGATGATGTGCGTGATGCTACTGCTGTGGCTGCGAAGGAGGAATGCTCGTTGGGATGTAATACCCAGCACCTGGTAGATTCTATTGAAGCATTGATAAATACGCTGGATTCTATTATTAGTAATATCCTGCGAAGTACCCATTGTTCAAGATCGCTTGCTGCTACAATTATTAAGCTTCTCTGCTAGTATTATCTACTTCACTACCTGTCGTAGGATAAGCTCCTCTTGGATCTCCTGAATAAACAGCAGCACCAGGAATAGCATACTACGCAGATACACCAGGTACTCCTTGAACAGGTTGCATATAACCATAATTTGAGATATACCCCGCTTGCTACTGCTACTGTAGTTGAAGTTGCTGCTATTGGTAGAACTACTGCTCGATTGATGGATCTACCTACAACTGTTACTGCTATTACTGCAGCAACTGCATGTCCTGCAGGGTATTACTACTGTTAGGATTGCTCATATTGATTTTTTATGAAGGATCGAGAACTAGCTTTGTTTTTCCTGTCTTTTTAGTGTTTGCACTCTCCTTGTTTGGTAGGGTCTCTATTGTTTCTTAAATTTTATTCTTTCTTTTTTTTCAATTTCTCTCTCTCTTTCTTTCATCTCCTCCCCATGCAACACAATGCAACAATTTTCCCTTTTTATTTTCATTCCTTTATCTTCTCTAGGTTTGTTTATCCCCACTCTTATCTTGGGAAGCATCTCATTTTTTTGGATCGTTTTGCTGGCGGGGGTATTCCAAGATATGAATATATTTCAATCTTCCATTTCTTTTGTATTTGAACTTCAAAAATACATAAACTCCTAAACAAAATAAAGAAAAACACACCGATTAGTTTGTGATTTAAAAAAATATTTCAAAATTCGCTTTTAGTACAGAGAAATCAAGTTTAAAAGGAATTACGAAAGTAACTCATAAACAGGATTTGAAATATTAATAGAAATCCTTGTATTCCAAATATAAGTTTCATACAATTTTATCTGGCTCGATTGTTTTAAAAAGTTAATTCTAAAATCAATATGATTCAAACTTATGTAAGTTTAGGCGTATTTGTATCAATAAATGTGGTTTAATCTTTGCTAATTTGAACTCTTTCAATATATTTGAGAATATTAACTACTTATGTATTATTCAAGTTGTTCTCTTTTTAAAAGAAAATAATTTAAAAAGATTGAAGCCCATTTTTCTTCTATTTTCCATTCGAAACATACATGTATTATGTATGAAATCCCTTAGCTCATTTGGAGTGTGTCTTCACGCTTATTTCACCTTTTCATAAACAGCTCTTGATATAAAATGGCTTAGTCTTAACAACTGCATTCTCTTCAGTTGGCTTTGGGATATTCTCTCCAGCATATGAAACAGTTGGATCGACTTCAACAATATTTTCCCAAGACGCTTCATATTCAAACTTGTATCCAGCATTTATCAGCCATTTCTAGTGCAATTTAGCGAGCTAATCAACAGCTGTTCTAGGGTTATCATTAGGTGATCCAGCGATACTGTTCTTAATAGGAGCAAACTACTCGATTCTTGGGATCTCATAGAGACAGAATGACTTAGCTAAAGGGAAGGAATCAAAAATGAATAATTCAAATTTATAAGCATTTTTATCAGCTGGTTTAACGATTGTTTGAGTTTCTCTGTCAAAGAAAGCTATGGATTTGTTAGCTAAATGGTACTAGAACAGCTCTCTTTTCGCTTCTTCGTCGGAAATGATTCTATTCAAGAATTCAATCGAGCAGAAGAAATTGCATAAGAACGATTTATCATAAACGAGTTGTCCTTTTGCATCGACTTTGTTCTTTTAAGCCTCCGTCATGTCAGAGTACTCCATGATGCTGAACTTGCCGTTGTTGAGAACATGAATACCGACAGATTCAGCTGCATTTCGCTTTTTAGCATACTTGGAAACGATTTCATAACCTTTTTTCGCAAGCAATCCGATTTATTCTGGATCACCAAACTTTCCGAGAATGTTATCCACACCCATTAGCTAGCAAATAAGCCAAGAGAAAGAGAGTCACAATGAGTATTTAATCAAAAAAAATCTATTTTTACTTGTATATATTTGATGTTTTGCTTGTTGAGTTTCTCCAAAACACCAGTTGATTCCAGAGAATCATAAAGACCACCATTTCCATTGGGCGAAAGGAATATTTTATTCTTCCCTTCAAAGAGCAGTTTTCCATTCTTATCCAATGATGGTAGGTAACCTTGGACGAAGTAGTGGATGCTCTCTGAGCTGATCCCGAAGTTTTTGTTTTCCTTGAAATATTCCTTGGTTTCTTCGTCAGTCACAACGGAAGTCATAAGGTAGAATTAAATTGGAATTCTCTCGTTGCCTTCTGCGTCAGATCCTTTGGAATATTAAGGGAATTTAGATAAAGCATAGCGACTGAGAGTCTTGATCTTTTCTGCGTAATATGCGAAGATTGTCTTTCCTGAAGGCAAACCGAGATTGAACATTCCCTTTGGCTTGTCGTACCCTAATCTAGTTCCTTTTAATGAAAGGAAAATAAAAGGGATTGGTTATATGATAATAAGGGTATTTTTTGCAGAATTTCATTGGAAATGTGATAATTCTTACCTTATCCACCAGCGAGTAGGATAATAGCTACTTCTCCTTTTGCGATGGATTCTAGACCGGTCAAAGTCAGTTCGCTTATTAACTCTGGGACTTACTCCTCGAGTGTCAGGAACTCCGTAACGAGGGATACAGATTCTTCTTTGAATTCATTGGGCTACTTCTTCTCTACGATGTAAGTCTGATACAATCCATCGAGTAATTTGAAGTCTAATTACTTTAAATCTTAGTAGTAAATGTTGAGTTCATTTTCATCTAAATCCCCAATATCCTTCAAGAGATGTTCTTGCTTGTGCTTCAAGATTGTCGCAACAAGTTTAGCAACTTCAGTTGGAGGGAGGAATGTTCCTTAACTCATATTTTTACTTATGTTTGATTGTTTTGTTTTTGCTAAAGATATTATTTTTTTATTATTTTCCCAATCCACTTCACTTTGAGAATGATTCCTCGATAAAAACTCGCAGGAGTATGAATGAGAAAGGAAAGAAAATAATAATTTTATGAAGACAAAATAAGAAAATATTCTGAGGGCGAGGGGGATTTGCATTTTGTAAGATTTCTTTCTTTTTTAATAAAATAACAAAAAAGATATTTTGTTTCTCAAAAAAAGACACGTGCATTTTGTGGTTGATTTGTAATTGTTTTTCATCAGTGAACACACCGAAGACACTAGCAGTGATGGATTAATAAATCTCCGAATATGAAATTCTTAATTTAATTGAACTCTTAGTTATCTTTTAGCGTTCATTAAAGTGATAAATTAATAATAAATTTTTTCTTTATTCAGTGTGATAAAATGAACACTAATACTTTCATTAATTGATCTCATTTTCTCTGATCTGGGAAAATTTACAGATTCTGTAATTTGCTGCCTATCTTTGGATTTAAGGCGTCTTTAATTCGTGAATTGGGAATCATAAGGATTTCCACATGGAAAAAGAAAATGAAAGGTTGTATAGATGAATATTATTACAACTCAAAGAAGACAATGGAATAACAGTTATTCTTGATAATAAACCAATTAAAATTTTTAATTTCAAATCTTCAAGGAGACAACCATTCTTGATAAGAATTATCCTATCAATCTGCTTTCTTTTAAAAACATCTCTACAATTTTCCATAGCCAGAATCACTATTCTCATGGTCTATTCGCAAAATTATGCATGAATGCCATGACTATTCTTGTGAAGAGAACTTTCGGCGAGACAAGTTTTCTAAAATAATATAATTTCTCAATGTTCTTAGGTTTTGGATTATCCTTGCTGTTGTTGAATGAGTGCTCAAATGCATAGATCATGAACAGATCATCTAGCACAAACATTAGTTTTTGTTCATCATCAGTGAGCGATTCAGGAGGAACAGCTCCCAGCTTTTTATCAATCGGTTGCAGCCCAATGAACAGATATTTTATGACTTTTTCAAGCACCTCTTACTCGAGTTGTAAATTCACATCGATTGTATTCAATATTCTAGGGTCATTCGGTGAGGAAGCATGACATGACGTGTACGTGTTATCAAGGTTAGTCTTGTAAGTCACAAAGTTATTGTCAACTTTTCTTTTTTACATCTCATATTTATCAGCGTTTTATCTGAAAATCTCCCATTCTTGAGAAGTCACCCTGTTGAATGAGCTGTTGATACCTTTCTCGAAGGTTAGTCGGAGTTTGTTGAAAATGAACGAAGATTTCCTGCATAGCACGTACATCAATTTATTGGATACTTCTGTTTCTTCCATGAACAGTGGTAGCACAGATTATTTGATTTCTCTGAATACTTTTGCTGTTTTGAAGACGAAGAACGCAAGATTCTGCTGCTGTTCGATCATTTTCTCGATGCGCTCGATGGCTGCTTTGTTCGATTAGTTCTTGTTAATAATATGAGTTAAATCAGGGCAATCTTCTTCATCTGCACCAATATCTTAAATTGGTTCATATTTGCCTCTGTTTTCACGATGATTCTATTCATCCTACTATTCGACATCGAAAAGTTCATGACTGAATAGTTCATCCCAGGATAGTCTATTTTCCTCTTCAATTTGGAGCATTTTTTTGATAAGTTCTTTGACTTTCTCAGAGAGATGCTTCGATTCAGGGAAAGTTATTTCCTTTCTTTTCTCGATTTCCTACAGTAGTTTAACTTGGTTTGTAGCCTACCAAGGATAACAGCCTTTGTCCTTTTCAGATTCATAGCACAGCATGAAATACAATGTCACTCCTAGACTCCAAATCTCTGATTTCGATGTGTATTTGTGTGCTAATATAAAAAGTAAAAGAACGGTCAATTTGTTTGTTTTTGGGGTGTTATTTGAGCGATTTTCTTCTAAAAATAAAAACAAAATAAACTCCTTATTTTCTTACATCTGAGGATCTGCGGTGCAGAGAACATCGGCGATCCAGCGATGGTATTGAATTGCACATCATCACTATTGACTTCCTTCGAGAATCCAAAATCAGCTAATTTTATGATATCATTGTGGATGAGAATATTTTCTGGTTTAATATCTCTGTGCAGCATATTTGCAACTTGAATAAGATACTTAAACGCCGACACAATCTGCGAGAAATAATACAAGCATTCTCTCTCATTTGGTTTCTTTTCTTTAATGAGTTTCTCGAGTGTTCCACCATTGCAGTATTCCATAATAAGATAGATATTTTTATCAGTTTATTTTGCATCGATGAACTTAATTATATGCGGATGATCAAGCTAGCGTAGATTATTGATCTCCCTGATAGCGATTTTCTTCTTAGAATTCAAATCTGCTAGGTTATTACTCAGTAAAGGTGTTTCTTTGATCGCATAGATTGTATTCATTTATCCATTGATGATATTTCTTTCTTCGGAATACAAACTACCTCTGAAAACACTACCATAATTTCCACTACCTAAAGGGTTTTTGTTATCAATAATGTAGTCACCTACTCTCTTAAAGGAGTTTGAACTCATGGTTAACTTAATATGCAAAGGGTTATTGATGATTTTAAATTTGTGGTCTACTTTATTTATTGTTTTTTGTTTACAATATATTTTTTCTCTAAGAACCTCCTTTTTTTATTGTTTACTGTGAGTTTGCTTCCTTTTTGTGTGCGTGAAAGCTGGCTGATTTCTAATACTTAAAAGATTCTTCAGTGCTTCAAAGAATAGATCTCTTTGACACTTTTTTATTATTTTAAATAAACCTTTTGAATCTTTTTGCCATAAATAAATAAACTTTGACAAAATAGATCATTTTTGAGAATCAAATTATGTCCCCAAAAGATAATAACAAAGATGAAATCTTCTTTGCTTATGACTGTTTAATAGCTTTGTCTTCTCCACATTTAATTCCAAAAGTTACATGACAAACATTACATATTCAATACTCAAAATATTTTATTAAAAGGCTACTTTTAAGCCACAACTTTGCAGAAGATAAGAGCATTTATTATCTAGCTCAGAACCATATTTCATAAGAAGGATTTAGGATCACAGCCCCTCTGGAAGGTAGGGTCTTAAAGACATATGAAGTCAGATCATCAGAGACCATAAGATTATTACTTTTATTCAAGTAATAGTCATCCATGATAAATTCAATGATTTTATCAGCTTTCGCATCATCTGCAATACCAACAACGGATCCTCCCCATCCATCACCGATAACTTTAGTCGCCTTGCATCCTACTTATTTCATAAGTTAGCTTAGCTTCGTACATTCTTCGCTTTGCGCTTCCAGATTCTCAGAAATACTTTTTTAACTGTCAGTAAATAATTGGTAAAGTTCCTCCCATTTCTATTCCTCACTGATTCCTTGATTCAAGCATATTTCCCGCATTTTCTCAGCTTTGAGTGCTTCACTGACGATATGCTTTGCTCGCCTTCAAATATTAAACCAAAAATATAAACAATCTATTAACTTTCCAACCACTCCTAATCTCTTAATGTCCTTTACTTGTAAGGGAAGAACTATGGATTTCCTTCGATGACTTGATTTGAATAAGGTACATCTTGCATGATATTTATCATATCTGTCTCAAGAATCTCTTCAATTTCAACTTTAGTCAACGGTTTATCTTCAATGTGCTTGTCGATACATTGGAGCATTTCCTCCGTTGTAAACTCTTGAAGTTCTTGCACTTCTAACAACGTCTGATACTCATCCCTTAGTTTAATTCCAATTCCCGCGAGGATAAGGTGCACAGCGATTCTTTGCTCGCAGATTCTTTTGTTCTTTCTCGACCCAGCTACAAGCATTTTTGGCTCAGGCGTAAGGGAATTCGCGATGATAAATGTTTTCCCCTTAGGTATTGGCAGTCCTTAAGTTATATTTCCAAGATACGCTGTGTTCTTCTATGCAAACAATGCAATCTGTTCGTATTTCTCATCCATGCTAGGTGGTACATTCATAACTTTTTTGAATTTCTCACAATTCTAAAGAACTTGCTTGCAATCTAAAGCTATATTATTAGCATGCAGCACCATTAAGCACATTGCTAAAGCTAATGCATTTGTACTGTGGAATGTCTAACCTCGAGGAATAGAATTACTAAACATACATCTCAATCCTACAAGTTTCTTAGGATCCTATCCATCAAGAGCGCTCTTAATCCCCAGTAAAGCTACATTCCCTAGATGATCTAAAACAGCAAGAAGTTTATCAATATCAAGAATAACCAAATCAGATGTATGCTTTAAAGTTACCATTATCTGTGAATGGAGAATCCAAGTTGAATTTCTTCTCAGGAAATTATGTCGAAGACAGACAGTTCACAGTGATATCAGCAGAAGATGAACTGCTGTCTTTAGAATAAGCCAACATAATGTCTCGTTCGATTGCGATGTTGGATTATTCATACTAAGCATATGAAGGGTCTTCTCCGAAAAGATAAAGCAGACCAGGCACTCTCACAAAGAATTACGGTTGTGTTCCATATTTCTTAGCGAATCTGCTGGTAAGATTCTCATAGTCAGTGACATGCTCATTATCTTCTTCATTGAAAATGTTATGGTAAATGTCTGTTAAGTGCTCCACTAAACTCACACCCATGGCAATTTATTTCTTAGAATTGCTGTTGGTTGTGGTGGTGGTAGTTGTGTTGCTATTCTCCATGTTCTATTAGAATGACGGTTTTTAAATAACTTAATAAATCTATTGAATTAGCTTCGAATTCATCAAATATTTCAATTCAAATTATCATGTATTTCAGCAGGAATTAAGAGAATCCATTGAGTTATTTTTTAAAGATAAATGAGTAAATATTGATTAATTTTTGGCTAATTAAATAGATATTTTACAAGATTTATCGTTACAAATTCACAATTTTTTCATCTAATTTCTACTATTTTCTTTTTCTCTTTTTCATACTTTTTTACCTTCTTCTTTTTCCTTCCCAAAGCATACAAACAAATTAATTCACATCAAAAAATATCTAATTAACATTCCCATTGTTTCAATTGATTTTTAATTTATTTTTATTTGAATTTTTATTTATTTTTTTAAAGATTTATTTGATTTTTGTTTAAATTTAAATTTTTATTTATTTGTTTTTCATACATTCAATAAATTTCATATAATATCATAATCTTTTCATCCTTTCATCCAAATTGCCGATCAAGCTCAAGGCAATTGGTTGATAATTAGGATTCTTCATATAATAATAATAATAATTCACTCATCGCCTTGCCTTGCCATCATAATTCTTCTCATTGTGTGTGTGAAATTGCACTCGATGTCTTAGAAACGAGGATTGGTTGGACTGATACACCAAAAACTACTTTATTATCATTCCTTTCGAATAATAGTAAAGCGTTAAAAACTTCGGGATTAGGTTTCTCGTTGAATGAATGAACGATTGTAAGGTGGTTTTTAAAAAACTAGGTTTTCATTAGCATTCTAAAAAACTGTTTAAACTCATCTACGTATGATGGAGCACATATCCAATGTTTCAATTCCTCTGATACTCTGTTATTCCTTGAAACTGCCAGCGATTTCCCTGAAAAACTTTCCATCTCTTGCTTATCTTATATGAACTTAACTTCTCTCTATAAGTTCCGATAAACTTGAGCCAAAAACTAATTTTTGTGAGTATCAGTAGCAACTTAACATTCCGAGATGTACAATGTTCCCAAAATCATAAGTTCTCTCTAGCATTGTTGCCGGAATCTAAATAGCATGACCTTATCTAGTGGGAAGGACCTTAGAACATTGAAAAACTTGCAGATTAGCTAAAGATTTGAAGTAAGGAAGGGGGGGATCTAAGCTAATCCACTCTGAAAAACTATGAAGCCGATAAAAGGTATGTAATTTTTGATTCGGTATTCCCTGCTAGAAATCAGTTGATAGAGTTTGTCTTTTTTGTTTAATTATTTCTATTTGAACAAACTAATTCAAGTTTCGCTTTGTCTGTTGTGATAATTCATCCCACTAGAAATTATAAATTAATGAAAATACGTTGGGAATACTAGTTTTGAGAGATTCATCAAATTAAAAACTGAAAAATTAAATTAATTTATTCTTTTATTTGCCAAGAGCGAGAGAGAGAGAGACACTCTTAATTTATTCCCTCCAATCGAAAATTTCAAAAAATAATATCGATTTTTCGCGTAAGTCTCTTAATATCTGGGATAAATTGAAAAAATAAATTAATAAAAAAGCAAAAATAAATAATTAAAAGGAAACATTTTGTTTCATGCCTGTTCAGAGCCAAATAAGAGACTTAGCTTTTAAGCGATGAAGTACAGCTAGATTAGTAAAACAGGAGATAACAGGAATATCCGGATGATACAATAATGATGCTTATTTTTGAAAACACTCCTATCGATTGAGATAAGAACTAAGTATTGTACTCCGCTAGCAGTGCGTATTTGCTTTGCAAATAACCTATTTTGAGTCAATCGATTGATCTTTTAAATCTCAATATAAGCTCATTATCTATCAACGCATATTCCATCCATCCACCAAGGCGATCGTCCTTCTGAATCAACGATTTCATGTCAAACTAACACCTAATGCACCTGCCACAAACATGCAACTGATAAAATAATTTTGGATTGAGCTTTGGATAAAATTTTAACACTCAAATGAATGAGTTTGTATTAAAAAAGTATGAATAGGAAGATAATATTTAGAAAGATGAAATAAAAGAAAAAAGATAAAAGAAATTTGAATAATTTAAATTCAAAAATAAAAAGATAAATTAATTAAAATAAAAAAAAAAATAAAAAAATTAACAAATTCCAACAAAAAAACAAACAATACAAAAATTATCAAATTCAATATTTCAAATTCGAAATATCAATTGAAAAAAATAAGGGTTTATTTTTTTCATGCAATCGTTGTACTTTGCCGTTTAGAGAGAGAAAGAAATTATGAGAAGCGAATGAAAAGCTCTCGTAAAAAATTTTGTTGTGAAATGTTGATATGGAAGTAGCAATTAAATAATAGAACTTTTTGAGTGATCAGGATAAATACTACTATCTTTATTTGATAATACCTTTCAATCAAGAAAGCAATACTTTGTTTAGCTTTAAAATAAGTTATCAACTTTCATAATTCGATGATTGTTGTGTTTTAAAATAGTTCTTTCTTGAAAGAACTCGCAGAGAAATACAAAGAATACAGTCGAGGAGTAATATTATTTTTTGTAATGGCATTCTCAGAAAACCCATTAAGATAGTTTTCAATGAAAATATTATTATCGTTACCACTAAGGTAGTTAGTTCAAAACTTATGATCTGTTTGTTTTGCTTAAAAACTCAACCATAAACAATTCAACAGACCTTTACATATGTCTTAGATGCCTATTTAACTTATGTTGGGAATATTTATCATAAAGAATAAGTTTTGAGGTAGCGACGAAAAGTTCTAAATGGGTTGAAACTTGTAAACTGAGGAATTTTCCAAAAACAAATCTGAATTATCAAAACACTCCCTCTTGCATTTTCTTTCATTCCTTTAAAAATACTATTATTTTCTTCCTTTTTTACCCAATCCTACAAACCTACATCACTTGAGTAGCCAGTACATCGAAAAAAAGCAATCTTTATTTCTTCTTTGTTTGAAATTAATTTCAGTAACAGATAGATACGAAAAAAAAATTCAATACAAGCCAAAAAATCTAACAATATTTTTCGTAAACAAATTTATTAACAAACGCAAACAACACCTACCCGCTTGATTGCCAATAAAAGAAAGTTTATTTGAAAAGAAAATAAAATCTTTTCTTAGTTCCTCCAAGAAATTAAGACTTTGATTTCATTCTAAACAGAAATAAAAAAACTTAAGAAAAGTACAATAAAAATAGATTAAACCTAAAAAATACAGATCTTTTTAGCACAAGAGTGAGTTAAATTATGCTCTGTGAAAATAATAAATTTGTCCAAGCCAATAATTTGATAACGGTAACTTTTATTGCAGAAATCTAACATCGAAGGATGAAACAGGAAGAGTTTATATTTTTTTAGTGTAAAAAGCAAGCGGATATTTTAAATTTGCCAATTTACCCACTCAGCAAATAGAACTGTATTTCTCACCCGAATCACCTTTTGTAATACTTGTAAGAGGTCGAAATATTCAGGTAATTTCATTTCGAAGGCTAGAAAAAGGTGGAAGAAATGAGATCTTTAATTTAGTTTTTTTATTGTGTTTTTTTTTTCAAGCCACTCTCGAAGTTGCAAGAAATCGTTGATTATTACAAAGTGGTTTTCAGAGATTAACTTGTTTTTTTTTGGCTAGCAGTAACAAGGTTGTTTTATAGCCTCTATTTTAAAGACACCACTTTTGAACATTTAAATTGTGAATTATTTTCTTCCTGTCTCCTAAACAAAATTACTTTTCGATGATTACTGGCAGTATTTTTTATGACAGTTTAACACATAAGACAAACGCTTGTCTGTCTCAAGAATTACGAATCGAACATATTAAAAAATTTGTGATTTCTGGTTTCTTTGTTGTATTTTAGAATTTGGATGATTGAAAGATTGAATAATCCATTTAAATCTGAAGAATTTGCTCCTTCGTTACTCCGAGTGAAAAAAATCTTAGGTAAATTAGAGATATTTGTGTAAAAAAAATTAACTATTTTTCTGAATTCAGTTAAATATTTGCATTTGTTAATTATTTCAAATTACTGCAATGCTTTCTCAATAGAGAATGAGATTAAATCGTAAGAAAAGGGATAAAGTTTTAAATTCTTTTTGTCTTATCATAGACTCTGAACTACAAACGGACTAAACGCATACACACATAGACTGACCAGAAAAATTAATTATCTTAGAATTTCCAAATTTTCAGTTTTAAATAATTGTCTCTTTGTTCGACGAAATCAACGAGCTTAGACAAAAGAAGAAACCAAACTCAATTTACCTTCCGAATAATATAATTTTTTACCCATTTAGTCCAAATCGGATCCTTCTATACCAAGCCAACTCTTCAGGATATGTTTTCCCCTCCCTGGTAGAAATTAAATTCCCAAAGATAAAGGAAAGCGTTTATTTTCAAACGTAATACCAGCAGTCGCAAGGGAAAATCGTTAGAATAGAAGAATTAATTTTAAGGATAAGAAAATTGTGAACAGCATTGAATACTATGATTTTTTTTAACAAACCAAGCACATACTGTTTACTTTATGAATATTTCACTAAAAGATAGAAGAGTTTTGGCTAGAAGAAGAAATAGAAGTGACATCATTAGTAATAAAATTAGCATCAATTTCAAGTATTATTTTTATATGCTCTTTGGATTAATTTAGACCGAAGAGAGAAAATTTTTAAATGGCAAAAGTTGACATCAAAAGATAAAACTGATTGTAGCATTTACTAAACAAAAAATGGACTTGATTGTGAACTTTTGATCTTAAACTGTGATAAAAAGGGAGGAAATCGTTGTTAAGATACTGAAAAATTCATAAGTAACCGGCATCATAGGTAGCAAACAACGATAATATGATAAAATAAATAAATTGGCTAGTGCATTTAAACATCAAAAACCTAAATCAAACAAGAGCGAACTCGGTTACATTAGAAAATTACAAACTCTTTTTTGCTTTACAGACTTGAAATTTTGATTTTATTAACACAGCCATTGGTTTTGCCTTACAACTGAAGGAATATTGTACTTATTTAAAAATGCTTAACTTTTTGAACACATAATAAAGTAAAACATTCAGAAAAGAGAGAAGTCTATTTTTAACTATCTGGAATTACTTTTAGACAACTTAAAAAGATGCAATTATTTATAATACTCTCCCTTTTCTTGGATTAATAATTGGTCATACCCTAAATTCTTGAAAACGAGAAGACTTACCTGCATTATTGAACAAACTGCATGAGGTTATTTTACTGTATTCTATTATGTTCAATTTGTGATTGCCTACAGAACTGATACTAGTAAAAGAATCTTGCGAATTTGGGACGGTGAACCAACAGGGGATTTATTTTTTACTCATCTTGCCTGAGTGTTAGTTCGTAGTTTATCAAATACTGTTCATATTTTTAAGTTGATAGCGTAATCAATTTTTTTGAAACGCTGGGCGAGATTTCAAAGGGTGGGGATCATGAATAATTTATTTATCTTTTCTGGAATTTTTACATAAACTCCAAAATAATGTTTCTTTGTATCTAATTACAAGAAATTTCAAGAGGAGAAACAGTTTTTCTAGAAGGGGAATTTGCTTTTTGCCTTGAATGAGAGAAAGCAGCATTCCTTTGTTTTTCAAGAAAATTACTTGGTAATAATGTTTGTAAGTTGTTCGTTAGCAGTAAAAAAACCATAGGAAGGATACCTAAAAACAAAAAATGATAGAAGTTTGTCGAATAACAGCAGATGCATTAGGTGAATCCTGCGTTGGAGGGGCGTATGTGTGAGTTATTTAAAATGCATAAAAGAAGATTAGAAGAAAAAATCACTGTAAAGCATCAAAATCAAATCTTGAAGATATCTGTAACCTTGATTTAATTTTTCCTTTGAGAGAACAAGCTCTTCTAGCTCTAATAGGTTAGTAAAATGTAAATTAAACTCCTAGTATTCTAAAAGAATGATGAAGGTTTTGAGACATAGAAAAAGGGAGCAACGTATGGTTGCTTTTCTAAAGTCAAAGAGAAACTAGTCTGTGATTTTTGGGATGTGGATGTGGGGGTAAGATTACAGTAATTGAGAGAGGAGAACATCAAAAATATCAGTAACACTAGATGGGATGGGTTCTAAAATAATTAAAATTCAGGAGGGAACCTGCGTTAAAATGTTCTCTTTTCTGTTTCTTTTTTTCTCTGTGGATCTTATTTAAAACTAAATGCTTTTGAAAATAGAGACATGTTTGATTCGTGGTTTCAGATGCAGTTTAAAAAAAAGATAAGCATATCTAGCTACTGAATGTTTGCATCCATTTCTCTGGATAGGCTATTCTTGGCAGGATTTTTAAATATAGTAGGAAAAAATATGAGGATAATTATGAGGGAAATTTGTAATTTTAGAAGAATGTGGGGAAAAGGGGGGACATTTGGAGTTAAAGATACTATCGGTTGATAGAAGATTATTATAATTCAAAATAATCGCAAAAACATTATTGTCCCTTGAAAAAAAAAAAACATAAATCAAATCCTTCAGAAGAAATATCCTCAGAATCTTGAAATACTGGCAGTTTAAAAGACTCTTAATCTAGAAATAATATCCAATAAAGAACAACTTTCAAAATGCAGTGCCCAACTACTTAATAGCAATCTATTAGCCTTGAAAAATCACCTTCGAATTCACCAAAACCAATGGATTCGTAGATTTCCTCTAGTTTAAAAGAAATTGAAGAACAATATTCCTCGGTATTGGATTTCAAAGAAATTTCTCAAGAACTCGTTGAAAAAATCGGCAAGGAGATCATTCGTCTGACAACTTCCTGGCAGAATAAGAGCATCAACACGCTGAATAAATAGTTCTAAAATTCAGTTATGAATTACTTCCTGGAGTGCTACGTCTCAGAACTGCTTGTAGGCGATTTCAAGGTGGAATTCAAAAGAGATGTGTTTAAAGCTCTCACTGCTAAAATGGAATAGGAAGAAGGTGCAAATCTCAAAAAAAGATACATTACTCTGCTTAACTACTTCCTTTAATCACTCGATTGCCATAATAAAATTAGCGGCTATGTTAATCTCTTGCTAAATCTCATCCTCGACCCAATCACAACTGAAGTGGACACAATTGATTACCAAACACAATATCGAAAGAAAATGACAGCTTTACTCTTGCTCGAGCATGCAGTTCACAGTGACAGAAAAAGCAAGTTCACAGATTTCTACTCACTTTGGACACACGTCTTCACATTCTCACCTCTCAAAAGAAAGAAATCGAAGACTCTTCTAGCAGGAAAAACTCCTAAAAAGCTACAGAATTCGGTTAAGATACCAAAGTCAAAAGATGTTACTTCTAAATTTTCAGATGATATCAATTCAAAGAGGAAGAATACAGCAACTAGTGCTATGACGGATGTGGCTGTCCCTCAAGAGCATTACGATAATATGAGTTAATCATCCTAACAAAAGTTTTTAAAAAAAGTGGAATATCAAGCGATTTCCATTGAAATACCTAACAAGGCACAGGCAAGTGTTTCGACAATAAACCGTTTACCTTCATTACCTTCTTCTCCTCTTCCATCATCTTCTCAATTGCCGTCATCCTCAACTCTGCTATTAGGACAACAATAACTCTAATAGGCAAGTCTTGTTATGTAATAATAACAAAAATAGAACCCATATCTTCAGTAGTAATAGTAATCTCAATAATTACAGATGTAACAACAACAGGAGCTTTACAATTTTTATTGCCTTTAGTAATACTAATTACAGTAATAATCGCTCCAAATTCAACAGAAACAATCTCTCATGTAATTACTTGCCCAATAAACAAATCCATAGCCTTAGTTCCTGCAAGTTCAATTGCAATAATCTCTCCCATAGCTACCACATTAGACATTTTCTCTCAATCCAATGGTGCATGGATCATTCAATATCTATCAATAAAATCCATTTTGGTTTTGTTGAAGAAATAAATCACACTAAAACTTCAAAAGCTTTTAGGTTACAATAAATCACAAAATACTTTCCACTTTGGGTTTCAAACTCTCTCTCCTCTCAGTCTTATCGAAGGTTACCAAAACAAATTAATCTCCGACTTACATCAATCACTTTTTCTATCTTTCTTTAAAAACCCATCATTCTCAGGTAGTCTTTAATTCTCAATTTTTATATTAATTCACACTCATAACAAAGAAACATCTTTGATTTTCTTATGTTTTTATATTGTTTTTCTATGCTATTTGAAGTACCATTTCTTCCCAAAGAATCAACCATATCTGATCTCAAACATTATTAAATATTTATTTTTACAAATGGGAGGCTTTCAGTTTGGGAAGTTTTGATGTTTGTTACAATGACTTGCATTAGTAATAACTTTCTATTACTAACCTTATTAATCCTGGTTTTTTGTTTTTGTGGGTTTCTTGAAATCTGTGGAAGTAGCCAAAATATTACCAAAGAACTATTCGAACAAAATTATTAATTTGAGGTCTGGAATTTCGGCAAGTTTAATAAAAAATTTTGAAACAACGAAAAGGAAAAAGTTTACATTCAAACACATTCTGAACTAAGCTCAGAAAAATACTTGATTTTTGTAGGCTGGCTGCGTTTTCTCTAACGGTAAATTTAATGAAACAATTCATAATGCAGTTATCTTTCTGGAGATGGTCTTACAGCTCCAAATAAATCCCCTTTCGTCCTAAGTGTTGAATTCATGATCGAGCTTACTCACTGTTCCCATCTGTTATTTAAATTCTTTTATTTTTGCCATCTTGTATTGTTTCATTTTGATTCTCAAAGCAAATGGAATTTTCCAAGAACTTCGATTTCGATTTAAGTCCTTTGCTTTTGACTTTATTATCTTTTTGGTTGATTCTCTTCTGTGTCTAGTGGACTAAGAGGTTCATCTCTCGATATTTCTTTATCGCCTTTATGATATTCTGAGTCTAAGCTGTCTAAACTATCTTCTTCTTGATCATCCTCTTAGTCAAAAGAGCCTTCAATATCATCTTAGACTTTATTTAAATCTGCTATCTCTTGATTCTCTAAGTAAAATAAAGAAAAATACATTACCAAAAAACAGAGCCAGTATTAAATTATTGGTAGTGGACATAAAAGGCTAATCCATTCATTTATTAAATCATATGGTATTTCAAAATAATTTGGAGAAAAAAGTTGCTTTGGCAACAGTAGATTTTAATATTTCAAATCATCTCAGTGAAAATTGAAAAGAAAAAGGGGAAATCGAAGGAATAGCATAAAATCTAATGGGTTCTTTTTTAACAAAAAGATGGAACCAAATATTGAAAGATCAATAACTTTTGCTGGATTTTTCTTTGTTTTTTTTTTTCAATTTCTTTCTAAAAATTCCCTCCAAAAATTACAGAAAAGAAAATGAAAAGTTTCTTATTTTAATTGAAATTATCTTTTTTTCCTATTTTTTCCTTACCTTCATTGCCTTTTTTGATGGTTTCGTTAGAATTCAGATTGGGGTCAAAGAGCTCTTCCCATAAAGCTATTACAACTCCATTGAATGTTTCTATTTTATTTCTAGCACTTTGCAGCTAATCAGCAGGAATCTATGATCTTTTATTAGATATTATCCCTTTGAAAGTCAAATCTTTCATAAGTTTATGCTTCACGGCCTAATTGTCTGTGACATAATTTTGTATCATCGCTAAGCACTAACAATAGATGCGTTCGTAGAGAGGTTTTTTGTCGATTGCATAGATAAGATTCAGTAATCTATCGATGAGATAGAACACCATTGGTTTATGCATAAAAGAGTCTTTTTTGATAACTTCCTTGACGATTTCTATGACTTTTTAGAGATGCTGTGGAGTAAATGATATTGTGCTTTTTAACAAACCAAAGAGAATCTTTTTCTGCTGTGAATTGAGCTGTGCTCTTTCTTGCTTTTTGATAATCAAATAAAGCAAATCCTCTAGTTCTAAGAGAGTGTCTTCACTGATTTTAAGTCCTTCGATTTCCTCATAGATTTAGATTATCAGAAGCAATTTCGAAATCAAGCCAAATTGAATGAAAACATCCAAATTGTTCTTCAAAAGGGAAATGAGTTTCATAATAATATTGATTTATTCGATATCAATAATTCGGAGGCTTTCAACGATTATGTACGGTCCGTTTTCTTTGATGAGCTCAAATTAAGAGAGCAGTGATGTAGATTACTTGAAGACAATCGTACCTATCGCAATGTATGATATTTTAATGAGGTGAAGATCCTTCGATAGACAAAGCTAGAGAAGAGGTTAGACGAATTATTTGAAGATTTGCATTTGTGTTTCAGTAGGTGAAGTTGATTTCAAATAATGGGTGATGCTTTCAATAGTTGCTAGTTAAATAGGGTATTTTTCGAATTTCGGATCAAGGAAATGGTTGTAAAGTCTAATGATTATCTATGGCTGGTTTGTCTGCTGGGCAATAGTGAATAGATGGAGAGACTTGATAAGAGCAAGCATGACTTCTTCGTTGTATTCAAATTAATCTGGTTCTTCACAAAGATTTTAGAGATCAAAAACGAGATTTTACGGCTAAGAAGAGAGCTTCGAAGAATTGGAGTTGTCTGTTTATTTTTTGAATGTTGATGGGTTTGCAAATTGCGTGTAATACGCGAAATTAGCTGCTTAAACATCCGGAGAAGGGACAAATAATCCAAATCGATTTTAACTCTGGAATACATCTGCTTCGGATGGTTTTTCCTTCATAAATAAGCAGAATGAGAGTATCCTTCCGAAGTACTCTTCATCATCGAAGAACTACGAAAAGAGCTTATTCAGTGTCATAGCAGGATGGATTGTGCCATGGAGGGAATAACTCATAAGAAATGAGAGTTTCTACAGCCAATTTAGTCTCGTTTCAATGTTATTCACGAACATCGAACGCTACAGGAACTTGTCAATTAATTCAAAAGGACTCATTTTATCACCTAATTGTTCAATTAATTCCTTAGAGTTTGACAGTAATTACCTGAGTTCTCCCTTGACTTAGACTTTAGTGATCTCTTCAAACATCTTTTCTTCTTTCGACGTTTTGTACTTTAAATTGTTAATAATAGCGCATACATACGGTATTCCGAAGATCAAGAATTACGGAACCATTTTGCAAACTGAGCTAAGATATGAATATTCCTCAGTTCGCTGGAATAACAATGAGTTCAAGGACAGTTGAATTAACTCATCACTGTATTGTAACTTACAATGATGACTAATCCTGCTGGAGTCAACGATTTAAGTTGCTAATTTGAATAGTTACGATTAAGCTAATTCGATACCTTAATCTAGCACGATATTTTAGTTTTATCCCTCAAAATCACCTAAAAGAAGTACATAATAGTCTTAGAAATAATATGCTGCAGGTGGTAGAAACGATTCTCTTATGACAATCAGAAAAATATCTCTGAAAACGGTTCTTATCTTCATCATCCAGCCTTGCTTTTTGCTGTAATCTTTACCTAATTCCTTGTGTTCTCGTTTGTTGTAAGGACAGCTACTCATGATGACATATTCATCGTCTTCTTCGTGATCTTGCAGCTCTGGGAGAATCACAGAATCCAAGATACTTTCAGCGTATTGTTTCATAAATCCACTCTGTCTCATTTCTCTAAAATATGAATGAGGTAGGATCTATGTAGTCTCGATGGATATTCTCAGATTTGGCATAGTATTATGCTTGAATCGACCTTATGATCCTTTTCTTCTTTCGAAAGATTTGTCTAATTAAAATACTCGATTCCCAATTAAATATGCATTTGTTCTCTTCAACGTCCATAGGTCATGGCTATTCAAAGCTGCAACATCACTGGGTGCTGGGATTGGCTCTTAGAGAGATTTGAGGAGTTCTTTAGGATTGGGTGCAGTTTGCACTTAGGATTATTGTTGATTTGTTGATTTAGTTTTTTATATTTTTGAAGGCAAAGTTTGCTGCTATTTTAGAAGAAAAGATGCATTGGAATATCCAAGTAAATCGAATTGAAACACTTCTAGATCTCTAACTTGATATGTCGTGCTGAAGAAATGCGTCTTCCAAGCTTAGGAGAGATGACATATGAGAGTCCTTCTCGCTGAAGCAAATACAATCACAGGATCTACTAAATTTTTAGGATGAATCACTGAATTTCTTGATATCTGCTAACTCAAGGCAGCGAATGCATTAGAGTCAAATGAATAGTGTATTTATAACGCCTCCTGATGCACGGAGTCCACTAATACTCTGGTGACATTCGAATAGCTGATGGATGCGAATGCCTTATCGAATCGATCATCCACGAGATGAAGCGAGTTCTCCCCCAACACCAAGTGACTCTTTATGAGTTTAGTAGCTCCTTCATGGAACCAGCTCACTAAAACGACATAAAATATCCTTTATTTGAGCATTTTTTCGAGAGCCACAACGATTTCCTCAGGGATTTACTGATCTTTGCTCATGAGAAGAAGAAAAGTTTCTCAAAAAAAGCTTGTGTGCTAAATAAACAAATGATAAAGAGGGAATTACGTTTTTAATAATTTTTTTTAAAGATTTTAGTGCGATTTCTAATAAGATAGAGATTTCAATAATTTACTATTTAGAAATGATTTGGTTTTTTTTGAAGAAATAAATAAATATTTGATGATAATTACCAAGAAGAAAGAGAAAAGAATTAATTTGATTTGAAACGATCAGTGGGATACACAGACACAAAACATAACTAACAAACAAACAAATTAGAAGTGATCATCAGCTGATAAAAAATGACTGAAGGAGATTGTAAGAAGTCCAAATAATTTATTGGCATTATCAAAGAAAATGTGTTCCTAATTGAATATTATTTCAACAGCTTACGAGAGGACATTAAGTGAGTTAGCAGGATAGTAAATGACTCGACTTACTGGTGCTCATACTAAAGAGCAATTTAAATAAACCATGCGAGGATTTTAACAATCGTAAAAATATGATTTTAAAGTGGCAATTCAACTGAAAAAGATGTTTATGTTTAGATTTGAATAGCAAGGTGTTGAAGATCTAGGATATGCTTACGATCCAGCTGGGAGCAATAAAAGCTAAGTCAGAGTGAACAATAATTATATGCCTCCTATTTATTCGCTGTCAGATAACTTCCTCTAGCAGACTTTTCTTGCTGATGCCAAGTAAAACAAAAATTATCTATGGCACTTTTCACATAGAATTGCAGCTAAACAAACTAAACTGATGATTTTTTGCACTTATTCCTTTAAGTTCTTTCGTGCATTATCAGAGATTGATAGGAGGAGCACCAATTCCAGCTGAATTTGAGGTTCCACTTCAAGTAAAGACACACGTTAAGCCAAACCCACACTTAGAATTCAAACCAGAAGATAACCCATAAGCTTTTTTCAGGTAAGATGGATTTCATTGTAATGTTTTAAGATGAAAAGAGGAAAGAGAGGAAGTAATTTAAGATAGAATCAAGCAAAGAAGAAGGACAATTTCTAATAAGATTTCTTTTTTTATTTGTGTCTCTTTGTCAGATTCAAATCACCACATTCTACGAGTTCATCTAACTCCCTTGGGTAGCAAGCCATCTTTGATAACGATGCATCACTATTTTAGAGAAATGTTCTGAGTCTAACGGATAATGCAGCATCTCCTCACTTGAAAGCTTATATTGACATGCTTGGAGGGATCGAAGACACCGTTGCAAGTAAGATAAAGAGATTGAAACCACCATTTTTGATGGGCTTTTTCTTTTGGAAAATTATTTCTGGCTGATTTTTGCCCATAAAACATATTAAATTTTTGATTTAGCAATGGAGAACTCCTTGAAGAGCAGTGAGCTCAAAAATCTAGAAGAAAAATATGTGAACTTCTATGTACCCAACTATCCCCCACCTGCACCACTGCCAGTTGAAGTGCCTCCTCCTGCTAATCCATTTGCGAGGAGACCATGTGAAGGAAACAATCTTGACTTGATTAGAGTTCAAGGTTAGAGTTTCAAAGAATCACAGAATATTTCTCAATAATAAGAGAACTCGGTTTACTTCGGAGGCAATAACGCCAACAACAACAATAATTCCCAAGAAGAATGGCAGAAATAGAAACAAACAATAAATCCTATCCTCGAATAAAGCAGGAGACTTAGATAAGAAAGGGAAAAAGGATTATTGAGAATGAAATGACAAGACTAAGATATGTTGCGTGTTTTTGTTTGTATGAAAGTTTAAGAATCCCTTGAATGGCTGTCAGATTGATTAATAATAATCTCATAGCTTGAGGATTGGGGCAACAATAATTGTAGATGATTATATTAAAGTGAACAATTACATTTTTGATTTTGTTAAATTCTTATGAAATTATTATTATTTGCAAGTTTACTTTTTTTTCGAAAATTCTATGGCTTATCGAATCATACTTTCAAATTAATTATGGGCTGAGAATATCTGGATTCTATCTATTTCCATTAGACTCTTTGCTGTAAGTGACTTGAGAAACGCATTACTTTTATTATTTTTTACAAATGTGATTTTGCAGAATTCCTTGAATTGTTCATGTAGTTCTTTCTTTGATTCTCCCTTGTTGGTTTCTGTTATGTATTAGCTGTTTCTCAGAAAAGGACTAAAAATACAGAACATAGAGAAAAGCCGTTCTTAAGATTTAACTTTAAAGAAGTTATGTTCTTTTGATGTGAATAAGCAACACTTACATAAAGAATACATAATTTATGGGAGAGATAGCACGGCACAACCTAATTTGAAATAAAAAATAAGGTTAGTTGTTCCCTCTAAGGTAATAGAATCAACTGGGGAGAAACGATATTACAGTCTTAATATTAAATCATATGATTTCATTTTATCAGCTCAATTCAATAAAATATGATAGAGAGAAGAAAGTAATTCCTTATCTTCTTGTCTTACCTCAATAAAGAAGAGATCGCTTTAAATTAATTAAAGTGAAAGAGAGAGAGAGAGGACAACATATCTGTGGGGAAAAGCTCTTCAAGGGAGGCTCAATAAAAACTACTTGCACTTCATAACAATAGTAATTATTATAATAATCTGCGGAGGTAGTTCGCGCAAAGATTTAAGTGTAAACGCTCTGCCGTATTCGACGGCATGGACATCAATGTGAATTCTAACAATGGAAAGGAGCTGTCGAACACTTCGGCTCATTCTGGAACAACTGGATTAGTGTCCGGTGGTCATAAGAAAGCAAACAAAAAACATCTTATTTTCATCAAAGGCATGTATCTCGTTAACGAATGCATCTACAAAGGACAATTCCATAACACTTACAAAGGTGCGCTTACCTTTTATTAGAATAAATTATTTCTTCAGTGGAATCGACTTTGAACATGATTTAGGATATATTTCTGAGAGTTTAATGATTTTTTTTCTCAGGCATTAACAAGATAACAAGACAGCAGGTGATGATCAAAATGGTAAATATGCAAAGATTCTTAGAGGGGATAATTTAGATTCTTTCATCAGACAGTGGAATTGCTCATCTTGATATTTATTTCTTTGAAAAATGACCATCCAAAAAATAGTGTAATTAGTTTCACGATCGCATTACAAATGAGACTAAGATGTTCAGGCTGCTGAAAGACGGTAAGGAAATTATTGGGAATCAGATAAGGATTTCTATCTCTTGCAAGCTTTCTTCTACTTCTCTGTTGCTTGATTCTTTTCTGGCGAGAGATAAATTTTATGCAAAATCAAGAAGAACTTTAGGAGGGGAAAATATGAAAAAAAGAAAAGATAAAGATGCTGAAAAAGGGAGAGAGATTACTCTGCTCACTTGAAGAACCAAGAAATCTTGGAATTATTGCTAAATAAGTTGTTTTTTTTGTTTTTGTTAAGTCTCTTGCATTCCAAGAATGCTATTTGCAGGAGAGGAGAAAATCAATGGGAGCACTTATTTCGTGAGAGTCACAGAGTCCTATGGTCCTAGCATAAAGATTCTCCATGCGATGATGGGACATCAGTTTTAGCTCAGCACGATATGCATCTTTACGATTTAAATGGTAAGCTACCAGTAGAATAAAACGAAATAATAAGATCTTATTAAAGTTACAAATTTTTGGGGGAAATCTTAACGAAGGAAATCAAGTTGCTTTGATGTAGTTATCTTGGAATACAATTCAAAATATGCTAACTGTATTTCTTATTTTATTAGCTTGGTGTGCTGGAAGAAATCCACAAAGGAAATGTAGTGCACAGGAATCTCAAGCCAAGAAAGATCGTGATTCATAATGATCTCAAAAGTCTTAGGTTGTTCGTGCTGGATTTGAAATATTCAAGGAAATACAAACACAAAAACGGCTAGCTTGTTAGATACAACGAGAACAGCAGAATCCTGAATAAGATATTCTGCAATAAATTCTCGAGTATCGGATCGCATTTGGGAATATCACCTTCCAGAAAAGATGATATGGAATCACTAGGATACATGCTACTTTACTTCTTTAGAAAAGGTAAGCTAGGGGGCTAGCAAGAATGAGATGAATCTATCAAATAAACTCATTCTGAATTTCTGAATGATAATTAACTGTAGGTAGTAAGTTTGGTAATTGTCAAAAAAACAACAGGAAATATGTTTGGGAATCGAAGATTCAAGCAGCGAGAGGAGAAATTAAAGTTCTACGAAGAATGGAAACTGTCATTGATTCCAGAGTTGCTGAGTAGCGAGATGCCAATTGAGTTCGTGAGTTACTTAAACTACGTGAAGGCGATGAACATCCAAGATGCACCGGAATATGAAGTCTGGAGAAAAGCGTTCAAGCAGCTTCTGTTTCGCTCAGGAGTTAACCCATCTGAATACACTTACGAATGGGTAAGCTACAATATTACAATGTAGAGTAGAGGATGCATCAATTTATCCCAACTGCCTGTTTGTTTTCCATGAAAGCTAGTGTGTATATGCAGCTGATTTTCAACTCATCTTTTTTTGATAACCCCGAAACAGATACCTTTGATAAAGACTGGACTAAAACAATCAATGATAAACAACTCAGTGATGAATGAATTAGCAGAAACACCTTCTGTAGCTGCTAGAAGCGTTAAGGAAGTTCTCGAAGTTGAAGATAGAAACTTTATTACAACAAATGGCAGTCAAGCTAACAATTCTTCAGTACATGGAATAGATGAGGCATCCAAAAAAAACCAAGAAGGGAAGGAAGAGAGTGTATTTCAAACTACAGCTGGTGCAGCTGAAGAAGATCATAAAAAGAGAGTTGATACTTATGAATCTGGTACAGGCTAATATGGACCTGTAGAGATAGATCTATCTGAAATCAATAATAATACTAACAATACACGATAGCAATCCAATTACAGTAGTATGACTTTTGGAGGATAATAGCAGAATAAAAGCAATGTTAGCAGTAATAAACAGAATGGAAACAGTAATAACAACGGGAATCAAATTATGCAAAATGTGAATAAGTCATCGTCATTTCTAAAGACAGACGCAAGCTTCAATACCGATAAAGGAAGTGACTCACCTGGTTTCATCAAAAAACAAAGCTTCGGAAACAATAATAGCAATACTAATGGTTATGCCGAGGTGATTTACAATCATTCTTCGTTGACACACGAAGAATCAAGTCATCTGTTGGGGAAAAATCAGAATTCCTTAGCGAATTCTCCTCGAAATGATAATCTCTCAAACTACTCCACCGATGATTTAAGCATTGTCGACGATGAAAGCCAAAATAGTCTGGCATCACTGCTCCTCAGATAGCCGGAAGTATTGTAAATCTAACCACTCATATTTCGGCATAAACAACCTGCTTGAAGAGATGCTGAAGACATATGTCTCTGTGCTGTTCTGGATCGATAATTCGATTTGGATGGCAACACAATACAAATCTCCCAAGACTGATTTACTCCTTTTCTAAAGGAAACCAGTTCACAAATTTGTTTATTTTTCTTTTACTTTCCTTCCATCTTCGTTATCAAGTACTCTCAGCTAAGCTGAACAATCCAGCTAAAGAAGACCTTCAACAAATTTCTTTTTATAGTCATAGTCTATTAGTTACCCGACTAGAGTTTCTATCCTAAGCAATATGCAGTGGCATATTTTTCTTCAGTCAGTGTTTTAATTATTGTTTAGTTATTTTTGTTAATTCCTCTATTTTTCCTTAGAGATGATTTAATTTGTCTATGAATCTTCCCAAATTAACTTAAATTTTGTTTATTATTCAACACCCTTTTCCTTTTATCAATTTACTAAATCACCCAAAAAATGTTCTTTCAATTTAATGAAAAGGTATCACAAATCATATTGGATTTATACATGCACAAAACTAAAGACAATATATCATTTGCTTGTTTAAACAATTAGAGAGAAAAATTGGTGTGTATTTCTCAGTATTTTTGCTGATACAAACTATTCTCATACGTATTTGAAAAAAAAATTATTGCTCAGAGATCTTGGATTATTTTAGTTGTCTACTCTGGTTTAGATGATGGACCACCAATAGGAAGTGGCACTTACACCTTAAGATCTCTAACCCATTACTGTTTTTAAACCAAGGCAGAAAATTAGTATCCAATAAGAAATAAACATAATTGAAATATTTTATTTGCTTTTAATGTTTTTGTTACATTCAAGAATTATGTGAAAGGTTCCAGTTTTAATGGCCCTTTGTATGCTTAGGGTTTCTATTTATAGAATCTTGGATAGATCACAAGCTTCGGAGCTGAGTCGATGTTTAAGTATTCAACCTATTACCAAAAAAAGACAAAATAGAATTGATTATCTATGTCGGATTGTTTGCAAATCAAATATTCTTACTTCATTTTTGTTGAGATCAAAAGACGAGAGTTAAAGTAAAGAGCTATAGGAATCATGTGGAATGACTCTTCTGAACTCTTACAGGAATTCCCGATATTCGATTGCTTTACTTGGATCTTTGCTGTCGATGAACAGGACTAAGTGGCTGAGTTTATCTTGCATGACTGTTTCTTTGAAGGAAGACCCAACTAACTTCAGAATTCCGTGGACTACACGATGCTTTTCGTTCGGTTCTGGTTCACTTCTATAATGAGGTCTAAGAGTCTTCGTTCTTGCTTCACTAGCGAACTACAGTATTCCTGCTTCGTTTAATTCTGTTGTATTTTTATCTAATCTGAATTTTATCAAACCAAACTGTCCATAGTCAAGCTTAGAAAGACCAATAAATGGCAGATCATGAGTGCCTCTCACATCGAATATCTCCATAAAATCTTATGTTTCTTCAGAGAAATAGTGTATCACAAAGGTCAAACGCTCAAACCATAACTCTATGTAGAGAAAACAACAAAAAAAAATGAATTAATTCAAATGTTGTTAAGATGTGCAAATTAAGTTAATAGTTGTTGGTTATTTGATTTTGTACCTTCTTCTCTATTGTATCTCGCAGCTTTTGTGAATTCTTGAATTACTGCTGAGTTATCAGCGTTTCTATCTAAAAATAGATGGATTTGACTCATAATAGGACCTCCAAATATTGACATATAATTTTCTGCTGAGATTTCTTCTACGAGATTCATCGATTCAGCTTAAATGAATTCCTTTATAGATTCAGAATCATCCAGCGAACCTTCATAGAACTGCACTTTACGCTCAATTTCAAATTTATCATTTTTCAAGAACGCCAGGAAAGGACAATTATGATCCTTAAGTAATTCTGAATCTTGCTGTTGTGTTTGGATTTATTTCAAAAAGTTAGTATCCTCTATCATTCTCACATCTTCAACTCCGCTGCTCCAGAATAGATCTCCGTTATCTACTTATTCTTGGAATTTCTCAATTAAAGTTGAGTTATTTGTGCAGATAAGGATTCTCTTTTTCTATTTTTCATTTAAAAAGTTGTTCATGTCATCTTGAGTGCCAATCTTGGAGATAATTCTATCAGTCTTTTCTTAGATGAATTCAATTATTGCTTCTTTAGTCATGGTTCCATGGTAAACGATGAGTTATTAGTTCACGAATAGTGCAAATGCGTAGTTGTTTTGTTGTGGAACGGCAATACCAATTTCTTAGGCTATTTCGGTAGCTCCATAGATATCGACTGTACCAAAGAGTAAAGTTGCTAAACCTCGCTTTAAACGCTTTCCAGCAATATCTAAGGCTACTTATTTAAGAATTTCATCTATGCTTTATGGGTACTCCCTAAAATTAAAAGAAATGTGTTTTTGTACAACTATGAACAAGGTTATGACAATTAAGTAAATTAGTGGTTATTTGTTACTGATTATGGAAGAGAACAGCTGCGAATTTGGTGTGTTGCAATATGATTCTGATACCAGCTGGGTCTAAGGCGAATAATTGACGTGGATCAAGTTCTTTAGTTTCTGATTTACTTGTCTCAGATGGTTCAGAAATATTATGGTTTTTAGTTTTTGCTTAGCTGAGAAAGGAAGCCAAAATGGAGGCAAAAACCAAGAAAATAACTAGTTTTTGAGTTCTTTTGAGCTTCATTTTTGTTTCCTTGTATAAAATGATCGTCTGTTGCTGCTATTTATTGATTTTTGTAATTCTTTTATTCTTTTTTTATCTGATAGAAATATTGAATCAAAGGATTTTTGGTATTAAAAGAATTCGCTGATTACGTGTCAATATACCAGAGACAAACGACCTTCAGAAGATAGGATAAAACAGCGCGTGTGTGTAGTTCAGAAAACAAAATTATCTTGATTAAGTGTTAATATGTCAGGTACAAATAACCTTGAGAAGATAGGAAAAATAAAGACTGTGTGGAATTCAGAGAAAATTATTC
>Ga0302271_10000602_pt1 | contig 35524 bp, 20 predicted proteins | sample III_Bog_N1_1_FD_198767 | JGI IMG/M metagenome (GOLD analysis project Ga0302271, IMG submission 198767) | Peat permafrost microbial communities from Stordalen Mire near Abisko, Sweden - III_Bog_N1_1 | ecosystem: Environmental > Terrestrial > Soil > Wetlands > Peat | place: Sweden: Abisko... | reverse complement strand
CAAATCTCCCAAACTCTAATCAGCATTCAAAATCTCTCCTTATTTTTCAGTGATAAGATATTTTTCCATCTTCTACTAAGCTTATGTTTTGATGAAAACCTTAATCTCTCCTTCTTCTTTCCCCAGGACAACATCAGCAAATGGCAACAATCTAGATGAAATAGTATGTTTCAAGAAGACTTTTTCACTTTAAACGAATTAAACAATTCCCATTTGAATAAACACAGTAGAAAATAAGATAAGATATTCAATAAGGTAATAATGTTGATTCGTAATTGAGGTGAGAACTGAAGAGAGGTATTAAGAAGTTTAATCAAAGTTCTTTTAGAATAATAAATGCAAAGTTATGCACTAATTCAATTTATTTCATGATATTATAAACCCAATTCCTTAAAGATATTACTTTACTTGCTTTTTATACTGACAGCATTCTTTGGTTATGGATTCAAATTCAATCTTTTCATATTGTAGTATCTATCTTAAATACTGACAAAACCTTGACAAAAATGCTATCCAGTTCAACTACTTTGGTTTTTTATTGTAGATATTCTCCCACAACACAACATAAAGCTGAAAAACAATAAATAATCATTATATTTTAAATATTAACAAAATCAGGAATTCAAATCTAAAATGTCTTAGATTGTTTATTGATTCCCTTTCTTTGAATCCTTACTTAGCTCCCTTTCATAAAAATTCGCCAACTAAGATGATAATTTTTTTGCCTTTTTGCTCATTTTTATTGAAGATTATCTTCAAATATCTTTAATAATATAAATAAATACACTTTGTGTATGTGTGGGCATGTGCTTGTCATAAATAAATCAACACTCTACTAACTGATTTGATTTAATTCAGTTCATTACTATTCCTTCCCAAGATTTGTAAACTCTTTCAAAAAATACATAAATAATTCTAAAAAAGCCATGCATGCATTTCCTCAAAATCTTCCTCTACTGGAAAGACCTCCTTCGTTTCTTCCCTAATCCACATCGTTTGTCATCAGAAATCAGCAAGAAACCTTTGCTAGACTTCAGTAACAGCATCTCCTTCACCAGTAATAAATCGATCAACTTAGAAATAGATAATATGCTCCACCAGCGGAAGAAGCACATCCTGTCCTTCTCAATTCTGATCCTTGCTCTTTTAGACCGCCTCTTCCTCTCCCAAGACATCTTCCCATTTCATATTAAAACTCACCTCAAAGGGAGTACTTACTTTAGTAGACTCTTGATGCACGCCCTCTTATATCCTTCCTTCCATCTCAAGAAACCCAACCAATCATGGAGTTTTCAGAAAAAAGAGTTCCTTATCCACCTGAGTATTTATCTTAAAACCCATTAATTCCAAATGGATTAAACCAACAACAACTACAGCAACAGCAGTAGCCACAGTCTTACATCTATCCCTCTTCTCCTTAAAATCAGATGATTTATAGACAAGTTGAAACTCATTTACCATAAGAAATATCTTACAAATAAGAACCCAACTTTTAAAACAGAGATTAATTTGAAAGATTGCCTTCATTCGCTATGGATTCGGAAGGATATTCAAGGCAACAATAGTCCAATCAAGCATAAAAAAAAGCATTTGAAAGAATGCGATAAGAAGAATACTCCAGAGATCGCGAAGAATTCATTTCCGCAGATAAACAAAATCATAATAATAATCTCCCTTACTTTGGAAACTCACCTTAGGAGTCTCTTAATCTCAGAAATTCATAAAATCCATACGAAAATCAGCGACAACAGCAATAAAATGAAATATATTAGTCATCTTCTTCTAGCAACAATCGGGATACTAACAAAAGATTGTTTTCTCGTAGTTATCCCAATCAGATTCCGATTCCTTAGAATCAAGAAACCATCAAGAAGAAAACTCAACCATCTTCTTCTTTGGGTTCGAGTTTCAAAGAATCTCAAGAAGAAAATATCTAAATGAAATAATATGCTTAAGAACATCATGAAATGAAGAAGCGAATTGAGGATCTGGAGGCAGAACGATAGAATTTGTTGAATGATTAGAAACTTCAAGCAATCGAAATCGACACATTAAAATCTACAATAACTTCACTTCAAGACACTAAAAGTAAGTTATTATATTTTTAAAATATTTAACAACAACTTAGGACACATAATCATTATTAAAAAATTGTCTTCCTCATTCAGAAAAGCTTGAAGATCGAATAAATGACCTGGAAGATGCAGCACAGAAAGCATAAGTAGAATAATAAAATATTAATGAAATCTGCGAAAAAAAGGATGTCGAAATAGAAGAAAACAACCTTTAACTTGCAGATAAACAACGAGAACTTCTTTAGACTTAGGCAGATATGGAATAAATGAGAATCGATTAAACTGATATATTAGAGAGACTCACTTTATACGAAGAAACCCAAGAGGAATTATAAAATTAAATTGCGAAAAATACTCAACTAACAGAGCGAAATTCTTATTTGAATCAAGAAATCCAAGTTTAAAGTGAAATTGTGAAGCAATTCGAAGTCCAAATGAAATAGCTTCAAGCGTAGTTACCTCCAGTGCCATTTAAGTAAGTCCAGCAGGAAATACAATAAATGCAGGAGTACACAACTTCCTTAGAGCAAAAACTACTTCTCCTCACTAGATAAAAAGATGAAGAAGTTCAACACTGGAGAGGGGTTGCTGAGGTAGATTCTGTGAAATTAATGATGGAACAAGAAGGGAAGATTAAGTTTTTAGCATAGGAAAATGATCGTCTGAATTCGATTATTGTAGGTAGGTGTGTGGATATGAGACAGAATTGGTGAGAAGAGTTGATACCAAAAATAGGAATGGAAAGTTTGAATTTAAAGAGAAACTTAAAAACAAAGCTAAACTTACATAAATTTTGAAGTTGTATTTACTTGGTTTGCAAATTCAATATTTTTGAGAGCTGCATCAATGCAGATTCTGCAGATTATTTGTAGAAAAATAGAGAAATGGCTTGGATTTATTCAGGGCACCTAATATGGAATCATGATTTCGATGGGGAGATGAAAAAGCATTGTATAAACTCCTTATGTGCTTTGGTTTTGTTTGTTTAAGAGAACTTACTCTTAATTTTGTCCTTAGTTGTTGTCTACACTGCAGTGCTTCCATCTCCACTGAAGGAACTACTTTTTAGCTTTTTCACTGGAGAACATATCGTCATGGTAGCTATTTCATAGGCAATATTCGTTTCGACTTCAAAAGGAGTATTCGCTTGTTTGAGTCCATTTCTTCTGGTTTTTGAAGTTTCTTGTTTTTTAGGAATTGAATTGATATTATTGCAAGCTGGGGAGTTATTCGAATTCGTTGAAGTTGTCATGGAACAGAGAGTGGGAGCATGAGAAAGAGGATTTTTCGCTGTAGAGTTTAGCATAACTCTAGCAGGTGTACTTAGTTACCCTGAATTATTGAGAACTTATGGGATTGGTAGTGTCGGATTTCCGCTTGAAAGATGTCCTTAAAGTAGAAGATTTGTGTCTTGATTGGATGGATGTGAAGGTCTTGGAGCAGGTTTAACTTAAAGTTTTTAAGATTCTTCGCATAAGGTATTTATCAAGGAAATAGGACTGTCACTGGGATATATTTCTAATCCTCTTGCGAATAATTAGTTTGGATTCGCTTGTGGTTTGTTAGGATCTTCCTATAATTTTTCTTTAATGTTGAAAAACTCATTTGAATTCTTATCAGTAATCTTATTTTATTTTGTTTCGTGCATGTACTTTTGACATTTCTTACTGAGACTACTAGCATGCTCTTCGACTTCAAGAATATTTTCAAAATTTCCTTGAGGAAGTAGTGATTTTTGTTATTTCATCTTTTCTCCATCATCTTTCAGTAAGTGACTTGCTGGAATGTCTTGAGAGTGTTGACGAAAAGAAAATTATTATTGTAATTGCTACAATTAGGTTTGCTGTTATTATTACTAGATTTTTAGTGGGACGCACTGCTATTACTGTTGTGATTCTTATTATTATGTTGGAGTTTGTTTACTCAGATAAGTTGCACTGAAATTTCTATCAAAAGAGGCATTTGATAGGGATTTAGATGATTCACGAGATGGAAAACTAGTTTATTTTTCAGGTTTTTTTGGTTGTACATTTTTTTCAGGTTGAATATGTGAATTCAATCGAACGGATACTGAAGAAACTTAATGGGAAGGATTGAAATGACCTTAGCTAGCACTTTTAGTTGGTAATTACAATTTATCAGAAGTCAAAGGTCTCCCTACGCAGCCATCTTGCTGAGGTTATTATTATGATTGTTTTCCAGTAGCATTTGGAGGTTGCTGGAAATCAATTCTAGTTTCAGTTTTAGCTTTAAATGGCACTTCAGGCTTGGATTGATCTAATTAAATATCTCTGAAATCTTTAGTAGTCTAAGAAACCTTAGGATGGATCCAAGAAGGAGTTTATCTTAATCTGAAGATATTAAGATTGTTTGATTGCTTTCCGATGTCGATTTGCAGCTGCAATTACTAAGTCATTTGAGCTTTAGAATTCCTTTGAGTTTTGTGTGTTAGATTCATTTCTAGCGCAGATATTTGAGACCTATCCAAGGAGGGAATCCTACTGGTTTTTTAAGGGTATTAAGGAAGAGGAGGAGGTTGCAAAAAAGGATTGTTACCACTATTATCCTATTTCTTGTTGGCCTACGAAGCAGCACTCTTTGGAGTGAGAGACATCTGCCTGAAAGATAGACTTTGCAGTAACACATCATATTTATGAAATGAGATCTTCCCAAGAGTTTTTTCAAGCAGTGCCTTCGAAGGTTGAATTTCAGGGACAATTTCTGTTTTGGGAAGGCTGCGCTTCATCTATGCAAGGTTGCTGAGGGAAGGTACCCCTGAGGCAGTTGAAGAAGGAGTGGAATGGAGAGAGCTGAGTTTGTTCATTTTTGTGTTTTTGTGTGTTTCTTTTTTTTTTAATTATTGTTATGATTTCCAAAGTGGGGGGAGAGTAGTTTTGTACAATTTAAGCGAGATTTCCAACCACAAAAGCAGGATAATTATTAATAATATATCACTTTTATGTATCATATCTTTTGATGTATCTTTCTGATCGATGATCAGAGATATGAAGCATAACAATAATAAAGGGAAAATATTATAATCAATCCACATTGTATCTTCTTTCGACATCTCAAATGAAAATTTTTTTCTTCAGATGATGTGTCTGTTCTTCCAAAAACAAAGATGAGAATTAGGTTTTTTTGATGCTAGTTCATCATAATGATGGTTATTTTATTCCTAAAAGTGTTTTTCTCAAAGAAACATAAGAAACATGTACAATATTCAGTGAATTTCTCAAATATATTAATAGTAATGAGGACCGAATGAAAAATTAAAGAATAATATAAAAAACATTAAATGAACCAAAAAAAATGAATTAAACATTAAAAACCTTCTGAAATTTGATTGGTACTAGAGAAAAAATAAATTAATCTTCAATTTATTTCCATAATTGTTTATCAATCTTCATTCTAAAAACACACTTTATTTCTTACTCCTTTCATTTAAATTATGCGGAATTTATTTTTATTTAGAAATAATTTAGAGGTTTCTTGGGGAAGGGAGTCAAATTAGTGGTAGAAGTGAGATATTTAAAAATTAAGAAATTAACAAAACTAACAGGAATAATAATAATAGACATTTGAAATGTAGGATAGAAATGTCCTAACTGAACAGAGAAAAAGAAATTAGTAATGGAGTTGTAATCGCTGTGGTTTTTATCTAAAAATCTTAAATTTTTCACTATTTGATCATATCTTTATTATCTAACAAATTCATCTCAATACTATCATTTTCCTATGGTTTATCTGCATATTTCGTTTTGCTAGTATTGCTATTTTGAGTAGCAATTGTATTGCTATTATGATGACTAATGATTCTCTTTTTCCCAAGAAAGAGACTATCTTTATGAATGCTATGAATTTTATCAAATCCACCTCTTAAGAATTTCTTCGTTACAATGCATCTTATGTAATTCAGGCAATTTGAAAGATTGAAGATAGATTAAGGAATCGTTTTGTTCAATAGTTTAACGCATAGTTCATTCGCGAAATGGTTGCAATTTCGCTTGAAAATATCATATGAAGTCCCTATATAATCGATCATCAAGTCACTAATTACTTCTGCTATTTCAGCTTGATCCATCGTGCATTTCCCCATATAGATAGACTCACGAAACGGATATGCAGTCCACTTAGGATTGCATGTGCATACTCCAGTTTCATACTCATCATCAGCTCCAAACATGTACTCAGTGTTGTCGATTTGAACTCCAGTGTGGTAGGCTCCAATACCAAAACAATTCAGAAAACTATTAAGGCAGGAAATGTCATAAATGTTGAGGTAGATTTCAGCTGCCATAGATGCGTGCTTAGAGGAAAGTTAATAAAATCTTGACTTTTCTTTTTTCTTTTTTTCGAAAATTCTCCCAAGAATTTACTTAACATTTATTGATTGTTTTCACGAAAATACAAACAAATTTATGATTAATCTATGAGCTTTCTAAGGTAAATATTAAAGAGTTTTTGTTAACCAATTTTCTCAATATTAACATGAACTTTATTGTTCTTGTGATTAAAAGTTAAAAATAAAAGTAGACAGGAAATTGTTGGGAATAGATTAATTTTTGATTAGGATTGTTCTGTCAAATTATATGAAAAGAAGAATATGTTTTAATTTGATATTCTCAATATTGGTTAATTTTAAAAAAAAGGTCATGCTTGAACACTAGCTTTGAGTTTGTTGTTGTTTGATTAAGCAGTTTAGATTAGATCTAGGAGAGATTGTAACTTTCTATTGAATTCATCAGATGGATCTTTTTATTCATATTAATCTGCGTTTTCAACTGAATTATTTTCATGTTATTAATGATCTTCATCTTGTTCATTCGAATTGCAACCATCATGATCCCCATTAACAATGTCTCCTTCATAATTATTGTTATTATCTAATTCTCCTTCCTCTAAATAATCTAATTATCCAGTTTATTTCTAAAAATAATGCTGTTTTTCTTAGAATCTTTATGCTATTTTTTCAGTTTCTTGTGGCGATCCAACTTCTAATAATTATTGCTAATGGAATTACTCCTACATTTAGCTAGCTACAATCTCTTGTTTGGGTATCTTTTCCAAAGAATATTTGTTTCTTTTTTCCAGAGATTTATGCTAGCTTTAATCAATCAATTAAATCTAAGTTCTTCTTTCTTTCTGTGGATGTACTCGTTATATCTTGAAATCCTCAGAATATGCTTAATTTTAGCCATTTTCACTTCCCTTTGAGTGTTCTCTTGAACCAGCCATTTCAACCTACAAACCTAATTTCTCTACAGAATACCCTTTCAATCTTTCTTCCTCTAAAACTGTAAATCTTCCTTGTCTTTTCGATTCCTCGTGCATTGAACTTGTTGCATTAGGAGTTATGCTGCGATATGCCTTATGAGCAGGCTGCTTAATAGTTACTGTGGCTGGAGTAAGAGAATTCAACCCTTTTTCATTATGTTTTGACTTATTTATGTTCTGGAAATTAGAAAAATAAACCAAAATATTAAAAATCAACTGTACAAGACAAAGTAAAATATTTTAAAATCCTACATTTTTAGTTGCTCCGATAGGTTTAGCATTGTTGTTGTTGATTGCTTTAGATGTTTTCTATGTTGCATTATATATTTCTTGCTTTCTTCTTGTGTAAAGCCTATGCACAACATCTTCATCCTAAATGACCAACAAAATTGTTAAACAATCCCAAATCTCTTAAACAAATAATTCAGTTTTTTGATTGTTTTAAAAATAAGTTAAAACTCCCTTAAACAACAAGAGAAAGTAAAAGTAACAACATAATTACTTTAAGTTATTGTTTTTTAAGGATTTAAATTGAGTGCTGGTTAATGTGAGGTTGGAATGTAAGTCCATTGATTTCTCTTTGATTTTCTTTGATTTACTAATCTCTGAGTTTACTACGCTTTTTCTCGTTCCATTCATTCAAGTGATTCAACAAATCTTGCTACGTTCGATGGCTCGTGTTGTGCTTGATATAATTAGCAGTGAGAATTGGTTTAAAAGTAGCTTCTCGTAAATCTTTTTCTCTTTCTCGTTCTTCCTTTTTAATCCTAGCTTCTTCTACTTTTTCAGTCCTAGCCTACAAACACGCTGACCAACGTTGTTGAATAGGTTAATAGCTACCACTTTACATTTTTTTATTTATAATCCTTTAACTCTATGGGTTCAGAGTTACACTAGTGTACAGCTACTCTTATTTTGGATCTTCTTATTGACATTTCTGTTTTTAGGGCATGTTCTTGTTTTGTAATAAAGTTGAGGTTGATTGGTTAGTTTTTTTGGTGTTCAACCGCTGAGTTACCTTTGATTCAGCTGCGTTTTTGACATTCTAATCTATCATTACATTACGCAGCACTTCTTTTGACTCATGTATCCCGTTTGGATTATCTTAAGAATCCGAATTCTTTGTCGCTATGTTTTTTATCTTCTCTAAATAATAGTCTTCCTATGAAAAAAATTCAAAGAATTTAGCTTTTTTAAGCATTTCTACTTGTTTTTATCTGCAACTAACCAACTGAATTTGATGATTAATTTTTATTTTTACATCTTAAGGCGATATTTTAGACGAAATTGATCCAATAGACTGCACACTACTGTGTTGTGTTTTTCTTTCCAGCGATTCAGAAGGGAAAAAGGAACTACCTCCTGCTGGTACGCGCTTGGTTTCCATAGGACTTAACGAAGGAGTCCTGGAATGAGGAAAATAATCAATGTTTTATCGCTAAGAAAGAGATGATTAGTAAAGAATCTTAGGTTTAGATTTCATCTAATGATGCTATTCTTCTTATTAAGAGGAAAGTTGACTGTCTTAATCAGCTTCTAGTTCATCATATTCTTCTTCCATCAATTTGCTAAGATGAGCTAAGACGTTCCTCATGAGATTTGTTTTCGATTGCCGTTATAAACTATTATATTTATCTGTTGGCGGGAGTGTTTGAAGAAAATGCAGATTAATAATAATTTGGTAATTAATCACATCAAAAGTATTATTTCTTCTTGAGAGTATTAAAAGACCTAAATTAAGAAGTTTATCATAATAAAACCTAACGGATCTGCATAATCTAAAGCTATCCAACACACTTTTTTTTCTCAATACAAACATTTTGAAAAGTATCTACAAATATTTCGAAATCTATTATTAAAATACAAATAAGAGCAGAAATTTAGGGTAATTTTTAGCCAGATATTAAACATTTCTTCACAATAATTTGACACAGTTTATGGTGTTTTTAGCTTTGGTATCGACAACCCATCTTCCAAGACGATGCTCATCACAGGAACTGACTAATTATTAAAACAAATTATTCAAATAAAAACACTTTATTTTTGAATCTAAAAATTATTTTACATGCTAAAATAGAGCAATCAAGAGATAGTTGAATGTCATTAATAACTCCATTCTGTTTGCAAAGAATTAAACAAAAAAATAGTTAGAATGTTTAGCACAGACAGATTATTTAATTTGAATTGAAAAAATCATTGAATATCTGTTTGCTTACTGCAGGTATCGAAAAGATCTTGGAGAAATTGTGTTACTACAAATTGATTTGGTATGCATGGATGAATCCATCAGATGATCCGGAGAAAAACAAATCAGTGTTAAATAGATGGCCCTAATGAACAAATAAAGGTAATTCAGTACAATGAAAGACTCATTTTAAGAAGAATAAACTGCTTTTTAGCATTGAAAAGTATGATTCAAAAATAGCTACAATTGTTGTGATCCAGCATCCAGAATGTGCATTTTTTAGAGTAAAAATAGGTTTCTTCTTCTTAGATGACCATAGAGCAATGGATCCATCTTATGAACCAGTTAAAAAGTGGTCTGCATCAACAGCTTTAACAACGTCAATTGAATAATCATGTCCACTGTAAATCAACTGAGATTAATGTCCTGTCTTTGAAAAACAATCAAAATTTACATAAATTAATTGGTGTTTTGGCTATTCAAACTTATGTAATTGTTTCTCTTACCTTCCATAATATAACTTGACGATCAAATCCACTTGAAACAAATGTATCGCTATTAACTGCGTCGATCGATGTGGACTCAGATTTGTGTCCAAAACTTATCATATTCAAAAATCACCAAATTAGCATAAATTAAACCAAATTCAAATGAACTCCTCCTTACAAGGTATCTATGAACGCTTTTTCAGTAGCATCCCACATCTTAAACGTTCTATCCGCGGATACGGAACAAAATGTATTGGAGTTGATACCAAATTTAATCCCTTGCACGGCTGATTTGTGTCCAGCGAATGTCTAAACAAGCTGCATCTTCTTAATATCCCAAAGTTTGATCGTTTTATCTTTGCTGCAAGTTACGAGATAGTTTGATAGATGGTTTATGCTCAAACCAAGTATCTGTCAATAGGAAAAAATGAAGAATATTAAAAGATTTGACTTATAAGAACAACGAATTACAATATTACTTCATCTTTATGTGCATCTGGAGTGCGTTCTCTGGTTAAAAAAACTTTTTTAAGCTTCGGATCGGCATTGAAGATATCCCAGCGGATAATTGAAGCATCTTTGGAAGCAGAAAAGAGATATTTCCCATCAGGAGTGAATTCCAGAGATGTAATGCAGCGTGTATGTCCTTTGAGTACAGTTTACTTAGCTAATAACTCCTCAGGAGTGTTTTTAGCCCATTGTTTTGCAACCTGTCGTTTTATTAAACAAAAATGTTAAACAATAAGTCTTACGATCACGATATTTATTGAAGGAAAAATATCAAATAATCTACTTTCTCAGCAAAGAGAGTATAAATGAGTTATCTCTTTTTCAATATTTCATTTTGAAGTGCTTTGGTAACAGCATTTGCATGCTTATTCTCAGCATGAATCACACCTTTGAAGTTATCCTTTTCTTCATCTTTCTTATCTTCTCCATCGTCAAATGATTCTTCGCCATTTTCTTCAATTTGATTTTTCATCTGCTTTAAGATCTGCTGTGCTAATCTTACTCTTTTTCGTTCTTCGCTTTCTGAGAGGGAAAAGACATCAAAACGATTAGGAAAATAGTATTGATACCCTCTTCTTATATAACAAACTATCGGCTATGATAACTTGTTTTGAGTTTTTCATGTTGTTTTGTGTACCTTCATCTACATGTTTCAATTCTTCTGCTTCATTTGCATCACCTTCTGATGCTGAGTCGATTTCATCAGAATCTATTTCATCTTCATCTGCTCTATACACTTTCCTTTTCTTATCATCTTTCTGCTCATTATCTTTTTTCTTTTTTCCATTTGCATCAGTATTTTATCCATTTCTAGGTTTACGAGTAAATCCTTCGCCATTTGCAGCTTTTCCCTTTTTGTTCTTTTTACAATTCAAACAATTGCTTTTTTTTCTCAACATTGAAGTAAAAATCCTTACAAGCATAGGAGCTGATCGATCACCTTTACCATTAGCAGGTCCTTTACGCTTTCCAAGCAAAGGCTTCATTTTTTATGATTTCCCTTCCATAAATATTGTTCCAAAGTTCTATGTGAATTAATAATATTCAACCAAAAAAGAAATTTGTTCCAGCGATAAATTAACCTTTTCTTCGTTCTCCTGTTAGCAAAAACAATTGCTTCTACTTCCCTTTGTCTTATTAAAATCAGAAAAAGGATATCTGCTAGCATGAAATACTAATATTTTTTCTTGAAAAGATCTTCTCAAATTTAGTTTAGTCTTTTTTCTTACTTTCTCTTCCTCACAAACAAAATAAATCCATTTTATTATTATTTTAGATCTATTAAAACTTTATTAATTCTTTAATGCTAATAAGGAAGAATTTCTAATGTTTTGCAAGAATATTTTATACAAAAAAGACATAAAAGTTAGTTTCTAAATTTTAATTTTTAGTAAAAAGGTAAATATTTTTGGTTTCATTTGAAATAAAGACTCTTTTTCATTGATCATCCTATTTATTGCTATGATTTCGTTCTGTCTAAAGGAATCTAAACTCAGGCTTAGAAAGATTTCTTATATTTTTACTGAGAATCTCTTCATTAATAGCATCATTATTTCTGAAAGAGTTATTATTTTGTTCATGATTGTTTTTGGAAAACAAATTGTTCGATGAAATATCAGCAATAACCTCACTTCTGTTTAGTCTTGTTGTTGTCACTAAGTGACTTTCTAAATAGTTATTATTCTCATCTTTAGGATCAAAAACTTTCTGCTCATTCTCCAAATAGTTCTCTTTCATTTTATCCTCTTTATCGAAGTCTATTTTTTCGTGAATACTATTTTGATCTTCATTAATATAGTTCTCTTTTATGCAAAATTGACTCAACTCTTATTTGTTATCTTTCATTTCATTAGAACAACTCTATTATTGACCTTTTGATTTCTGCATTTATTCTACAGAAGCATGAGCATGTTCTTCATTACTCTCAAGGTCGTAAAGTGAATTTGTCCCTCTAAAAATCTGCTATTACAAATCCTCTATTTCTTCAGGTAATCTCTATTGTACAAACGATGCCTAAACAGTTTGATCAATGGATTTACAGAATACACCTTTATCTTCAACAAACTCCAAATATTCAAATGATTCTAGTAGTTTTCTTGTAGAATTACTCACAAGAATCCTGCCTTATTCACCACTGCTTTCCATTTTATTTGCAATTACAACATCCTTCCCATATATATCGTATCTAACAATATCAGTTCCGATCACCCCACCGATTATCTTTCCCTGGAAAAATACAATAACAACCCAATTAAATAAAATTAATGAATTATCATTGCTATTTACTGTGTGTACTCCAATCCGCATGTCTAGCTACTCGAATTTCACCTACGCACGAAGGTCTTTGATAATTTCTATCATTTAAAAAGCCATCGAAACCACATTTTTCGCTTCCGTTTCGGGATTCCTTTTCCTTGAATCTGTGAAGCTAATTACAACATAGCAGTCTCCAATTGTGTAGAGTTTAAAAATTTCATTTTATTAGCAAGCTTTGTCAAATTCATAGAAAAGTTTCTTAAGCATATTCACGACTTATTCTGGCTCAACTTGGGAGCTGTACTTTGTAAAGCCAGCAATATCTGCAAATAGAATCGTCACATCTTCAAAGATATCCACTAATTCAAGTCGAGTTGTCTCTGGATTGTTCAAGAATTTCTCAAGTACCTTTTGTTATTTTATTTTTTCCAAACACAAAAAGAACCATTTATTTTTGCTTTCTATTTTTCCAAATTTTAAGGAAAATTATTTGCTGTAGTTAGCGTTGAGTTACATGCTTTGGAAGAAGATTCGAGAGAATGTGGCTTTGTTCCTTTGTTTTTGAGGAAAGATTTCTGAGATTGTTGAAGGCTTTGATTTACAATCGAAAAAGTAAATACTAATGAAAGAGATAAGCTGCTCCTGTAGATATTGCAAAATATAGCAATTTTCTATCTGCGTCAAGGAGAATTGAGAAAAATAGCTACTAAGCTATTAGGAATAAGAAAATCACTAGACTCGCAAGAAACTTAAAGCATTAGAAGGATGTGAGAATCACAAAAGTTAAGATAATTTCTGCAGATTAAACTTGTAAAACTAAGTTATTTTCCTCTTAACTGAGATCATTAAAAGAGATGCCAAATGTCTCCATAGTCTATGCGATTATCAACAGAAGCAAAGATACCATCAAGCTTGCTCTGAATCTCGTCAAGGAACAAAATAAAAATTTATTTCTCGTCCAGTATAAAATGTACAATCCTAAGCACAAGACTGAGCGATTCACAATGCTTCCGATGTAGGATTCTTGAAGAAATGAATCTGAACATAAGGAAATCAAGCTTTTTGCAGTCAGAAATTACATAAAAGCTAAGTATTTCAGTTGAATAGATTTTTTAGAAGACTAAAAGAGATCTTCATAGAATTCGAGTGTTTCAGGTTTGCTCTCATCAAGGCTCAAGTAAAGAGATGAAGCACTAAGGTGCACCCAGGGTTTTGCCTTCTCACCCTTTGGATAAATTAATTTAAAAGAAGATTATTGTCATTTCAAAGGATTTTCGCTGAAAAATGAAAATCAATAATTAAAAATTACTCTCTCTTCTTCGATGCTTTCGAATAATTCATTCACGAAATCTAGTTCAACTTCATTTCCAGCCATGGTTTATTAGCATTCCACATGAACTTCTTCTTTGATAGTCTATTCAATCTTCAGCAATATGCTATTTCGAGATGAGATGCTTTCAGTACCCTAAAATGAATCAATCCCACACACACACAAAATCAATAAATAAATTATTCTTTTTTCAGACAATTTCTCTAAAATAACACAAGATTTATATTTGCTTACACTATCCTATCTTGGTTTGTTTCCCTTATATTGTGAAGGCCCTGTCCGTTGAATTGTCTCTTTGTGTTTGCAATCTCCACTGGGAAGTTAAGCAATCTGCTAGTTTAGTTAGAAAATCGTTTATCTCACTTATTTTCTGCTTGAATGCCGGGCAATAGTTAAATTATGAATCCCTCCCATTGCTAGCCTAAGAGGGGTTTGAACTGGATTTGGGCTTCCCAAATGTTGATTTTATGATTGTGATTATTTTAATTTAGGGGAAGACATTTTATGAAGTAAATGCCGAGATTAAAGCGGAGAATTAATATCAAATGATCTAATTTCGTCTTAGGAAAAATCCGTGCTGTTGAGTTGATTCCGCTTTATTGGAGAGAATAACTTTTATTTGAACAGTCCGCTATTCGGTCTAATTCTATTTGTTTTATAGAATTCTGTTTTCGTTCCTTTAAGTTACTTTTAGGATACTTTAAAAACCTAAAAAGTTACTAAAATTCCTTTCCCTTTTGCTTCGACTTCTCTACGATTGAATCGATAAAATGGTATGTGACATGATTGTATTTATTGCTAGGCTTATTCTGAAATTGTCAATCGATTATCTTCACCTGTTGACATCACTCGACTTGTTGTGTTAATCGTGTCTCCAATCAAAGAAAATTATGGCTTGTGATAGCCAATCACACCAGCCATGACTCTTCCAAAATGGATTCCTATTTTGACACGCATTTTATCACCGTGCTTGCCCCAAGCAACATTTTTCACATATTCTTGCATTCCAAAAGCTAGATTTATCAATTTCTCCACAGAATTAGATTACCCACTTCCCTGTGTTTTCTTTCTGCCATTGGTTTATTCTAGTCTTAACCCAGAAGCAGCAACGTATGTTTTCCCTACTGTTTCGATTTTCGTACATTCATTTTAAGAGCACAATACATCGAAAGTTCGGAATAAATTATCCAAAAGTACAACAATACGCTCATTTTCAGATTCCAGAATTCTGTCGAAATCACAAATATCACATAATAACACTCCAACATCTCCCTGATTCTCTGCTAACTGGATTTCACCATCTAGAGAAAAAGGACAAAAAATATCAAGAAAAGTCAAATTGATAGATTTGAAATTTACTGTTTGAAATGCGTTCTCTCACAAATTTTGGAAGTAGGATAGCTAGAATATTATTTAATTTCGTGCTCTCGATGCTTAGTCTATTTTAACTTAAGTAATCCTGTCTCTCAACTGTTTCATACTTTTCAAAAAAGACCAACAAAAAAATATCCTTGATTTAAACCTTTTTTTTTTGAATAATATCTGAAAATAAAGCTAAATTTTGTCTTTTCTTTCATCTTACGTGATACTTTGTTTAGATACAGAAGAGAGTTTATGCTATTTCTAAGAATACAATCGAAAGGGAGCAATACTGATCAAGACTAGAATTAAATTAACTCTAAAGTAGATATTTAGAGATAAACAATACGGATTCAATAATTAAAGCTATCATTGCAATATCTGGACGACATAGCACAGAGAAAATCATAGATAAGCTAAAACCAAATGACTCTAAGGGATTGCTGTTCTAGATAAGAATTAATTCAGTGAATATCTTGATTGTTACTCGAACTGACAATATAATCCCATTAATTTAATAAAATTTCTTTTCACCTTTGGAAGTAAATAGCAAAGCAGTTACGAAACTTAAAATTATTATCCCTAGAATCTGCTCGATAAGATACCCAATCTATGGTGCTTTGGAAGATTAAGCAGACTAAATTATGAACTTAGCCATCTCGAAGATAATCAGCACACCTAATTAGGAATATTTACTGAATTTTAGCCAATTCTTGACAATATTTTGTTTGAACTTAGTTTCAATATCAGCGTCCTTAAACTGAAGAGATATTCTGTGGTATTCAGTGTTTTTTTCACTCATTTCATCACTTGAAACCACTGAATTCATGGACAAAAAAAGATTAATTTTTTTTGTTTAATAATCCTCAAAATCATATTATTTGGCTTCTTTTAAACCCATAATTTCCTAAATAATTTCGTTACTGTTTTTAATGATAACATCCATTTCTTCTTGATTGCCAGTGTGAAAGATTCCGCTGATGAGTCTGTGGATGATGTTTTCTGATTTTTTCTTCCAAAGCAGCTTATTCTATTTGTCATAATTTTTCTCTTTGCCATCTTACTCAGCTGAAATAAAGATAAAAATGAATTCAAATTTAACAATAAAATGCAAGTTAAGTTTAAATTACAATATAGTTTGATGTATTTCTCTCGATTTCTGATCATCTAAGCAGGGAAAAATGATGGAATATAAAGGCAATATTCCAGAAAAAGATTCACCATGAACAGAAAGCTCAACAGAGAAATGATAATCACAGTTATCCTTGAAGATAATGTAAATTATTCGAAAAGATCTTTAAATGTGAAAGGGTAGTTCTGTGAAATCTCAGAAAGCGGAAGATACAGAGTTGATATCACGATGTTTAGAAACACTGTAACGAACCCTTCCTTAAAGTTTTATCTCGAGATAACAACCATTTTAAGAGAGGAACAAAAGGCTATGAGAATAAAGGAAAGATTGCTGACTGCAATAAAGGAGATATTCTTGCCAGAATCATTAAAATCAATGTTGATTCCTGCAGCAATGACAAAGCTGATAATTAAAGCTTCGAATAGTGAGTGGCAGATGATTTTATAGAAAAATGAGATATTTTTTCTTTTCTTAAAGATTTAAGTACTTTTCTCGAATTATCGGAGAAGTATTGGAGGATCAATCTTGTGTTAATGCTTTTTGGAGTATTTTTTAGCAAGGTAACTAGCCAGGTTAACAGAGTAGAAGAAGAGATAATAGAATAGGAGCTAAAGGGAATCCCATAGAGAAACTACGAAAATATTATATCGTATGTTGATTATTAGTAGCACATTTCCAACTAAGAATGAGCGGTAGAAGGAAAATAGAAGAAGCTCTTCTTGGAGTTCTGCCATAAACCGCGAATCTGAAAAAAGTAGATTCTAAATGGTGTCAAATTCTCGTACCATAATATCTCCAAGTAACTCAACATTGAACCGAGAATTGTGGATTTGAATCGCCATGTCAGCTGTCTTCATCATCTGTAGTTTTAGAAACAGAAAAGATTCATTGATAAAATCTTTGTTAGTGAGAAAAACAGCTGTATTGGTTTATTAATTGTTACATCAAAATCATTGTAGGAGTCGCCAATCGCTAAAGATCTTGGATTTTACGGAAATTTATGCTTAGTCATGTGAACTAGCCATGATTTCTAACTTGCTTTCAGATTGTAGCCGACGAGAGATACACAAAAATAAGACAAGAAAATGAAATGATTCTTCAGGTAGTTATCTGAAATAATTATGTTGAGAGCTTCGGAAGATACAGCTATGGAGAAGAGAAACTGTTTAGCATTAAGGTTTCCAGATTAAGATTTATTTCTGAATTAATTTGGTGAAACCATAGGAATCAGACCGCTTTGAGTGATTCTTTTACCTATCTTATATGGTGTTTGAGTACCTCCGTGGCTAGTTGTTTAAAATAGCTATTATTCACTGTTTCTACTTATGGTTTCTTCGTTTTTACCCTTTTCATTCTTATTTTAAAGCAAAAAATCATAAAAAAATCTATTTTGTTGTTGAGTTTTAAGCCTATTTTTACTTACAAGTTTTGTATTGGAAGTCTCATTGAGAATCTAATAAAGATGACTCTAATATGCTGAAATATTCTATGGGATCAAATTGTTTTATTTGCTCTCATTCAGAATCAAGTTAAGTTATTCTCTAATCACCAATTTAAGTTAATTGTAGTCTCCACCTTCAAGATGGAAAATAGACGAATCTGTGTCGATTATACTAGACTGATAAGCGGCAGCAAGTGAAGGCATAAAAGAGTCACCTGTTAGCATCCATGTACGTAAGCCTGCTAATCTCATATTTCTCACTGTTTGTTATGCTCTCTTTCTTAGTTTTTCTGCTATCCCTAAGACACAAACGATTTGCATATCCTTCTCTAGTTCTGAATATAAACTCTCCAGTTTTTGAGTATCTTAGACTAGATTTTTCTGGAGATTTTCGTATTATCTGAGATATTCGTCTGTTTATTCGTCACTAAGTTCTCGTTTACAGTAAATCACAGGTCTCAAGCCCTTCTACAAGAGCATTCCGATTTATTTCTCCAATCGTTTTCTATCTTCTTTTTCACGAAACAGAATCTATTCTGGAATTTCCTAAGTCTTTTTCAAAAGGAAAAGTTGTTAACAAAATATTTGTAATTTTTCAAATATCTTCCACAAAATCACTGGATTATTCTGATTACTTGCAATGCAGATTTAGAGAATAATATTGAGCCTATGTTTGGGGAAGAGCTGTTTGAATCTCTGAAGAGAATTGAGAAAAACTAACGGTTATCCGTATTCTGATTGATTGCTAATATCTTATACGATACAAGATTTCCTTAGATGTTCAGAATATAATTTGGAGATTGAGTCTGTCCCTTGTAGACAGACGCACATTTCAGGGAATAGTCAAATGTCTTAGCGAAATTAGAGACAATTTCAGCTTCTTTTGTGTCAAACTCGTTGGAAAGCAAATTAGTTTGCGAGTTAAAATGACTTGCAACTTAATTGCATATGGTTATTGCTAAAAGAGACTCATGATGCTTTGTGTCATCTTCGCTGTGAAGAGAATTAATAAAAGCTGCCTCATCTAAAATATTGTTTTCTCCTTGTGACTAGACATTGTTAGATTGTCTGCTACTGTCTGATATCTTCGTCAACTTGCTACGTTCAGATCGTTCCTAAAAAAGCCAAGAATTATCAATTAGATATTGCTTTTAAGACACTCAAAACACAATATCTTACGTGATCTCTTAAGAAACCAGACGTATTTAGAAATTAACGATCAGGAGAGGAATTCTATGATTAAAGGTATTTGAGCTTAATTTACGATAAAGGATTTTTTATTTTATCTCTGCATTCTTCTTCTTCATCTTCGAAAATATCTTCTGAACCACTGTTTTTAATCTTTGTCATGGATTTCCTAATGAAGTTGCTCTCTAAAGGCTGATTAAGTGACCCAGTGCAATTTTAGATAAATGAATTCATTTGACTAGCAGCTCCTAGAAGAAATTATTAATACCTTGAAGATGCTAATTAGCTTTAATGTTGCGAAAAGGAGTTATTGCTGTTGCTGCAGGAATGAGATGGAGGCGAGTTGCTATTACTTTTGATTTCATCTTGCATTGTTAGTATGTTTGAATGGTGAAATGAAGCATTTTGGGTATTATTCTACAGAAAACTTTGCTGATTTTATTTTAAATTTTTATCACTGATGAGTTAGAATTCTTAGGTTGGAAGACAAAAGCTAATTTCTTTCTTTTCCTCGGGCACAATCATTGAATCAGATGGATCGGGTAGAACCCTCAAGCTTTTTTGGAAGTTATTGCTCGCAAGATGATTTGTTTTATTGCTTAAAATCAACTAAATAATTTTTTCATCTAAACAGTAGATCTTTGAGTCAACTAAGATTCCGCGGACTTCATGGTTCTCCCCATCAGTGAGAGTGCCCGTTTTGTCAAGAAAAACATAATTTGTTAAAGCTAAATCACCAATAGAAACGTTTTGCTGGATTTAATAGGAATCCTATGTGTTTTTGTCTGCTTCATCATCAGACAATTCTTGTGCATTTTTGAGATACTTTTTATTTTGATGCAGATCGTTGATCATCCAAATAATATCGTTGATTGCGTAGAATAGCTGCGGTAGAATATGCATGTATTCTAGAAAAAAAGCCATTATGATTCCAAATACATCAACTTTAGAGTTGGGAGGTACTTATTAGAATGGATGCATCACACCAAAAAAGACCGAAACCTAATTAAAAAACACAAATTAGTTGTTTGCAAAACGAGTCAGTAGAGTTATCATTAATTATCCTTAACTTAATAATAAATCTTAAAATAAATGATTATTTTACTGTAACATTGAAGATCACTTGCAAGTACGCTAGAAAAAAGAACATTCTCGCTTTTTTACCGAAAAATGAAGTATCTGATTCTACTTTTCCTTCTCTGTAATTTTACTAATACACCTTGCAGTCTTTTCCAACATATAATACGAGTCCAAAGACCCAATCACTAGAAACAAGATGGGAACCTCGGAAAAGTAGATTGTTGATTCCAAGTGGTTCGCCTTTTGGATCTTTTCGCATTTTAATAAATCCATTGAATTCTTTGCATTTACTTATCCTGTTGAACTCAACTTTTCCGCTGAGCAACTTACGATATTCAAAGGCATTTGTCTTCAATTTAGACTACGCTGAGACTAACAAAAATAAGGATTTTTTAACAATAAGATTCTTGAGTGTTTTGGGTTACAAATTATTTTATTTTTTCTCTTCATACCTGAAGTAAGTTATGAAGGTTATTTCGAAACGAAAGTTGTTTGCCCACTCACAGAAGTTTCTTCTAGTGTGCACAGACTCTATCTAGAATCTAATAAGAGCATGTCAGCTGGCACAATTTCACCTCTTTGCAACCATACAATGTGTCCAACTTCAAGTTAGCTCCAAGTTAACTCTTCAAAGAGTTTCACTGTTTTTCCTGAATTCATCCTTGAGCGAGTAGGTTAATCTCCTTGATACTATTTCGTAAGTTGAAGAATCGATAACTTTGGTTTCTAGGCATTCCTAGTTTCAGACAGAGGAGTAGATTATCGATCAATTTAATATATCTATGGTGAAATTTAGTTTCCTCCTCCAACTGATTCAGGTTGTTATGACATTGGAAGTTCAGATCCCTATTCGTTTTAGTTTTAAGATAAAATTACACCATTATGTGGTTCTATTTTTGCAGGTTTAATTTAATTATTAGAAGTCTCCGATCCTGCATTGTTATTATCACTTCTTGCATTCAAACTCTTAATATTTCTCTTGAATTATTTAAATATCTTGCATTTCTATTGATCTTGCAATAAGAGCTATGAAATACGTAGTCTAACTAAGTTGAGTTCCCGAAGACAGAAAGTCAAAGTTGTAATGAAAACAGGTGTCATGTAAAGGAGCATGATATCGCCCCTGGAAAATAAAGATTACCAATCAGCATCAAACATCCACAAAAAAATGATTTTCTTACAATGAATAAGTGAAATATTGTTTAGACCAAGGATGATTTGAAGAAACAATTCCAATCGCAATCAATGCATGAATTAATACTAGCAATGTCCCATTCCGTGTCAAGCTCTTCCAGATGGTCAGAATCACTTTTAGAATTATCTGTTTAAAATTGCATAAGATCCAGTTTTCGTAAGCACAAACAAATATAAAGTAAAGAACGTACTTCCCAAGATGAAAGACCAATTTGATTTGAGCTTGCATCTTAATAAGGTGTAAAACCAGTGAGCGAAATGACATTCCCAAACTGTATTTCTATCTGCATCATGCAAATCAAAAAATAGAAGTTAAAAATGATTTGAAAAGTACAAATGAACAATTAATTCCTCACAGCTTTTTCGAATGTCTTTCTGCTTCTTGCGTGAGCTCTTTCTGCGCGATCTTGAGAAATGCTGTATCTTCTGCTGGGACACTTGAAAACTGCATTTATAAACTTCTACATATCGCTAATCTTCCTATTCTACCACAGCTTTCAAATGAAATAAAAAAATTCTTCTCCCTTTATCAATAAGTTCTACTTCAATCAAACAAAGCAAAAATTAGTCTTTTTTGTGCTTCTAGGATACGAAAAATAAAAGTAATTCGAAAACCTCAACTAACTTCAAAAGCACTAAAATTCTATTCTTCTTTACGGACTCATTCTTAAACTTAATTCAATGTCTACAAAATAATATTTAACCAATTTAGAAGTACTAAATAATAATAAAAAAGTAATTTAAACAAAAATACATCACAATTTTTTCAGAAATATTCCTTCTTAAAATCATAATAAACAAAAATAGAATACATTTATGTAAAATCAAGGAATATTCAATTCATTTGTCATTAAGGTTATTATTATTATTGAATCTTGATACTCTCACTTTGGTGAGAAGGACTTGTTAAATTTCCATCTTCTCCATGGTTTTCTTCTATTTAATGTAACTATTATTTCTAATTGGACAGTAACTCTTTGTTTTCTTGATCATTAAGTTCTTCTGCATTGTAGTTTATTTATTCTTCCCCAGAAGCGATTTAATCATGTTTTATTGATAATTAAACTATTCCAGCTTCATCTGACTTATCTTCAATGATTCCTCTGGAACTTTCCCTTTTATCTTAATTTTTCCCTTCAATGTTTTCAATATTTTCTTCATTATTAAGATATTATTCATGATTATGAGCTTCCGATTATTTTTCTGAGTTTTCCTCAAAGTGTTCATCTTAAATGTTCCCTTGATTATCTTATCCTTCATAAGTTTACAACTTTACAGTTTGTTTATCTTCCTTTTCCTTCTATTCTTCTTCTTCATAATCACCTTTTTAGTCAGTTTCTTAATTTTATTATTGATTTTCTCCATTTTAGTCATTCTAATCTTCACTCTAAGATTTGTTTGTACCTTCAAAATCTTCATTTTACTGTTAATGTTAACTTTCAACTTATTGTTGATCTTCCTTCTCATAATCTCCTTTATTTTTATCCTTTTCATTCATTTAATCGTCTTCTTCTTCCTATCTTTCTGCATTTACCTCTATTTATTATTTTCCAGTAATAATTTATCTCATCTTAATCTCATCCTGTGCTGTCTTTCTTTATTATTCTTCTTCTTCTTCAGACTTTAGTTAATCTCTACCAGCTTATTCCCTTTCTAATTCACTTATTTCTGTTTATTTCTTGCTATCCTTACCCTAACTTTAAACTTCTAAATCTGCAACCTCTTCCTAATCATTATCATTATTTTTATCTCCCTCTTCTTTAATGTCTGATTAATTCTCCTCAAACTCTTCCTAGTCCTCACTATATTCATCCCCTTCTTCTTCTCCTTCTCCTTCTTCATTTCCATCATTATTTTCGCCATCTGCTATTTCTTCCTCACAATATTACTCTTCTTCTTCATACTCTTTCTCCACTTGCATCTTTCCAATTTAATTATCTCTATCTTAATCACTTTAATCCTCTCTCGATTTATGCTAACTTTTCGAAGAATACCTTCTTAAAACTTCATTAACCTTGACAAACTCTTTATCTTTATTCCCTCCTTCTTATCCATCTTCTTTCAGTAGATTCAGCACCATATTTCCATTCTAAATAGCTAATATCTCAGTTAATCTATCAAAATCAAAATCTATTTATTCAAAGACTATCTCTGCTTGCTCATCACTCAATGGTAGTCTAAAAGTCTTTTTATCTATCTCACTAAACACCACTACATAGTATCCACTACAAACCAACAAACAGATTACAAAAACAACCAAATTAAATTAATTTTTTTTCTTACTTTTCTCCTTAGGATACTTCAATCCACATAAGATCTCTACCAATATATTTCTGTTTTCTAAAAAGCTACACTCTTCCATTAAAATCGACCTCTCTATCTTCAAATCCATTTGAACTTCCTTTTCTTCTGCTGTTATCATAAAATCCTTTTTTCCCACCACTCATTCGTTACCATTATTCTTATTTCTGCATTTACTCCTGAGCACTGAAGTAACCACCTTGCCGTGCTATTTTATTTATCGAAGAAATGAAATTTTATGTTTAAGTCGAGGAAAATTGTTTATTCTAAAATGTTCTGAATATTTTGGGGGTTTAATTCGTTTTTTCGCTGAAATTATTGTCATTTTTTGAACTGCTGTTAAGATAGCTGAATTGTTCTTTCTCGTATGTTGCACTTTGATTATTCATATTCCAATTATTTCCAGTGCTGGTGCTGTTCTAAGGTTTGCTGTAACTTCTTGGTCTTTTCTCCTCTGAAGTTCTCTTTCAAATTTTGTAGCAAAGTTGAATTTTTCCAATCATAAAATGGATCCAAAAATAGTAAATTTTCATTCTTTTTTTTTACCTAAGCAGGTTTTGCACTTCCAATTCTGAGAGGGCGGCTACTTTAAGTACATTTTTTGAACCTCGAAACATTTGCAAGTAGTTTTTCTTATTCCTGACTAGTTTTTAATAACTTAACTGCACTATATTCGGACCTTTTATTCTAAATGCGATAAAGAATGTCCTAGTTTTCTGATGCAATTTTCTAAAGCGTCCTAGATCTTACAACTCTGTTGAGACTCTTCTCTTCAGAGTTCCTTCGAATATGCTGATATTTCTTTGGCAGAATATTATCCTGCATTTTACTTGGAAAATCTGCATTATTATTAGTGTTGTTTAAGCTGATATTGTTGTAAACAGGACTAAGATGGCTATTATCAGTCTCATGAGTAGTGCTTCTTGGATTAATATCTTAATATACTTTATCAAATTTGTCTTAATGTCGACTGTATTGCTGCTGCTCATCAGAATCTATCTCTGAATATGGAATAATATTGTTATTATTTATAGCAGGTGTGATGATCTACAAAGGATATGAATGTTTTTGTTGTTGTTTGATGTGAAGATTAGGCGAAATTGGAGGGCATCATGATTTCTTAGGCATCATAATCTTACTGATTTTATTCAGCAAAATGACATTCTCTCTCTCTATCTTGCTTCGTTACTCTAACAGAATTTAATGAATTTTCAAAAAACGAAAATTTATATCTACAGATAAAGGAATATTACCTTCAGCTTATTACAACGCCTTTCTATTCACTATTAATCTGTTTTTCATGCAAGTTGTTTCACTTCCCTTGCGAGATGGAGTCTCAGGGATGAATGTTGTTCCTTCTTTTCGCTGAGAAAAAACAATTTATTTTATTTGTTTTTTTAGATAAAAACCTCTAAAGCTTTCATACCTTGATATGCTGCAGTCTCAGTTTATGGAGCTGATAATTATGTTAGTTCACCCAACCCATTGTTGTTAATCCATATGGTTCAATTCGAATTGAATCAGCATTCATAGGCTGATCTTGAAACGCGTAGTTTAATGCATCTGGTTTGCTTTTGGTTGAACTGAATAGACCGTTTTGAATGTTGGTCCTGAATCCTGGAGCATTCATTAAATCGTCCTTGCCTTTCAAAGAATAGTTCATTTTCTCCTCTGCAATCTTTCAACGATTTTATCTGACTTTACTACTTGATTTTTGTGATAGTTTTACAATTAACTAACTATCTTCCCTTAATCCCCCAACGATCAATTATTTTTCTCAGAAACAGACAAACGATCTTCTTTTTTTTTAATTATTCGGGATTCACCTTTTGAATATCCATCCATATCTTTTGCTAATCACCTCAATAGCAAGCATACTATTTATTTCTTTATTTAATACACATATGCTTACATACTAGCTTAGATATATTTGTGCTCTCAACATGAATTTGAACTCAACAACAACAAAAATAAAAGTGTAAATAATAAAAGATTTATTTTAAAACTTATTATCAAAGTCATTTTTGTCTTATCTTGAATTCAATCTGAGGCTGTTATTAGCGTATTTGGTTAGCGTAATACTTTGACGGGTTACAGTTAATATCTTCCAAATAATTTCTTCTTCGACTTACCATTCAAATCGAAAATTATAGTGGATTAACATTCAAAAGAGAACACAACTTACAAAGTAGAAAAGAGTGATAATCAAGTAAAAGGAAGAAAATCACCCACAAAATTAAATCTTTAACAATTTACCAGATACTCCAAGTCACAAACAACGAATAAAAAGAAAGAGAGAGAGAGAGAACTATTTGACATTGCAGTTGCCCTGCTTAAACAAAAAAGAAAAAAAAAATTCTTTTTGAAAATCTTTAAAAAAACTGGTTTTTCTTGAATACTATTTGTGACTACCATTAGTGATATGGGATGTGCAGCAGGAAAAGCACCTAGATAATCAAGCCATGCTGACCGCAATTCTATATTTGCTAAGCCTAAGACATCTACAATATCTGGATCAAGATTATTGACTCCTTCATTTTCTTCACCGTCATACTCTGCAAAATCAATTCAGGAATCGGGTACATACAATCATCTTCTAAAGAAATCAGGTCTCCAAGTTGATTTCATTAGCAATCCACAATAAACTGATTAGATTACAGCTAGGATAACTAGAAACTCTTAAATCAGTTCGTTTTACAAAAATATTCAGTACGATAAAAATAAAAACAACAAACATGTTGGAACTGTACAAGAAAAATCAGAATTTGAAGAGTCTGACACAAGCAGAGTGAATTTTAGAATGAATGTTGCGTTTCATAATACATAAGAAACAAGCTAAAAGGATAGCCCTAGTTCTAGTTGACGTTGGTTTATAAGAGATAGTAGTGAGAGGTTATTTTTCACCATATAAAATAACAATAATCCAGGAAAGATGCTAGAAATAAGGCTCATTTTTAGAAGAAAAAAAAATAGAGTTTAGCTATTGGAGGTTCTAAGAACGCAACCTTCTGATTAATCCATTTCCTTTACTTCAAATTACCCTTAATATCATAAAATCTATCACATCTGCGAAACAAATTTCCCCTTCTAATCTTTTGAGTTATAATTCCTTAGGCATCAACCTATTAAATAAATCTATTTATGAATTTAAAAATTCAAAAATGAAGCAGTTAGTTCACATTTTCTGCAAAAAATAGACTAATCATTTTCACTTGAACTGCTTCACGAAACAAACAACAATTATGACTCCTCTTATTTCAACAGCTTTTCTAAGAATTCATTCACATACACACTTGAGATTGAGCAATAGTACTGCCCTTCTATTCCTTTAAAACAATATCCATTCATTCTATTTATTTGAATTCTTTCTACTTGACTCATTTCTCTCTCTCTCTCTGCATGCTTCTTGCAGCTCAAAATATGAAGAGAATAACAATCAATATTTATATCTTAAAATATATTTTCCTGAATGCTGATTTATTGTAGAAAGACTAACTACTTTTCAAATCAAAACAAACATAAAAAGATTATTATTTTTTATTACAACTATTAATTTAGACCAATTATTGTTGTTCTTAATCTTAACCACCAAGGTTTAATAATAATTTATGTATTTTGTGATATTTAACTAACTTTTTCAAAGTAGACAATTCTCAAGCCCAAGGAATATGATAAACAGGCTGTTACTTTGTTACTTTATTTTTGTTTTTAAAAAGATCAATCTTCTGTGGTGGTCTATTGAATGAGTTTAATAATTTCTTGCTCTTTGGTAACAGATTCAGGTGAATAAACATCGAATCTTTAAATATCTTTGTCTTATGTTGGATCGAATACTGTGGTATCAGGTTACGGCATTAATGTGATTTACAGTAACTTTTGATACAAATCATGAGCTTATTTAAATCTCATCAGTTTTTGAGCACATTGTGCTGCAGAATTAAGTGCAATTTCAAGATTTTATTTAAATAAATTATTCTACAATTAATTCCAACAACTATTAGATGACATTCCAGCTAGTGCATGTGAAAAGACTATTAATGCTTGCTCATAAAATTTAAGATTCTGCAAAGTTTTCCCTAAACTATTCACTTCAGCTGCTAAAACTAGATAAGATGTATATCCACAGTATATTTTCAATTCCTCAATGGATTTCTATTAATTTATAATACATTCTAGTAGCTAGGCTTCATTGTTCTGGAAATCATCATCTTTTTACATTCGAATTCGTTTGAGTTAGATCCTACATGCCAATAGTACACACTCGCATCTATTTATGCCTTTAATATCTTCATTGCTAGCTTGCACATCCATGAGGGATTTAACTTCTTCAAGGACATCTGCAGGATTAGAAGATATTTATTCTAAAATTTTAACTTTTAACAGCCTAGAAGATAGTGTAAAATAATGGAACTAACCGAATCTCTTTAACTTGGATTTGATAACAGATGTAATTAACTTTTCTGCGTTTAGTAATTCACCTTTTCTAAAGAGTACCTCCGCTAGTTATTCTCTTATTTGATCTTCCATATTCTTCGCTGATACTTAAAAGTAGCACTATTCTGATTATTTTCTTGACAGACTTCTTTGCAAAGATCTTACTAACGAAAGACATTTTAAAAAACATTTTTCAGCAAGTTCATCTTCGGAAATCAGAGAATAAACTAATCCATATTCTTGGAATAATAATATTTCTAAATGTGTCTACTAGATCCCTTCGAAGAGATCACGCAGATTGATATAAATGTTCTTTAACAATAATAGATTCTCTTAGATACATCCAAGTTCACGCAGATTCGCAGCGATTCGTAAATTTACTAAAACTCTGCAGAATCTATAATTTATCTGCCTTCTCACCCATTAGCAGTCTTAGCAGATCATCTGTTAAGTGTTTATGTTTTAAATATCCTTTTAATTCTCTTCGCCTTGTCTCTCATCCACAGTTTCAGCAATTCCTATGCTGGATTCAGTTGTACAAAGACTCGAATTATGTTAATGGCTAGTAGTACTTGAACAGTCAAATGAGCTCTTTTTTCTCTATTAATAATTTTCACATGAATCTTCTTATTATTCTGAAACGACAAGTGGTGCTGCTGCTTATTTTGGGTTTAAAAGTGATATTTGATTGTCATTATCATATTGGAGATCATGTTTTTCTTAACTATTTTCTTCTTCTTCTTTTTGCTTTCTTTCAAAGTATTCTTCTAAAGGATCATCATTAGTTGACATTTCGACTTCCTTAATAGAGTATTTTGTCTCAGTTATTTTATAAGAATTCAGTAAATCCTCTGCTTTTTGAAGTTATTCTTAGCTTTACAGTGGTTACCTTAGTCTAACTAGCAGAGATGCTAAGCATTCTCTGAGATGCGCTTCGATTAAATCAAATGTTGCCATGCAGCTAATGCATTCTGGAATAAACATAGCTTTGAGTTCAAGTATCTTGTAAATTAGTTTGAAGAACTATTAGCGAGTGAATGAGTAGTTAAGTGTGGTTTCAAAATACACCATTAGCTCTGCAGTTTCTTAGACCAAGATTCTTTATGCACTCATTTGATATTGCTTGTCGGTGAAGGTAATAAGAATACAATATTAACTTTCTGCTAGCTAGGAATGATTAAAAACTCAAAGATTTTTAAAAAAATTGAAGATATTTTTGAATTTATACGCATAACGATCACACACGAATCAGAATATGTATTATTCAGAACATAAACACATTCATGATTAAATCTGCCTCTAATTATGTCCCCAATGTACAAATAATTTTGATTAAGAACAACAAAAAATATCTTTAAAACAAATTTCAAGCTACTTTGATTAATAAGAAAAAAGGCAAGTAACTTTCAAACAAAACAAAAAAAAGAAGAAATATTTTGATCACAATTATTGATTCCAAAATGGCAAAATACAATGCTTAAGATTGATTGATTCAATTTCTACTATTTTTTAGCTGATGAGAACAGATTATGTAGCAGAAAAACTAAAGATCTCTAGCTTGAAAGTGTTTAGCTTTGAATTAGCCTCTAACTTTTTTATATTAAATTATCAAATTCAATTAAAGAATTAAACAATAAATATCAACAACAATTATCTCTTTTAGGCTTCTAAAATCGAACATACTATTCAAATATGCAAGAACAGGATAAAGCCATTATTGAAGAAGAAAATCAAGAGCAGCAGAAGAAACTTACAACATAATAAACTGTTTCAAATGAGGAAGAGGATATTATTGACTTCTCGAACACCACAAATCTACTCCAAACAATGAAGGAAGTATGTATTTATTATCTAGAAGGCAATTTAGAAGTTAGTTTACTGGAATAAGCGAAAACTTCCATCGAAGAAGTTGCCATATCTTTTCCATTAACCTGCGCACTCACAAACGAGCGATTAACCCAACCTGCAAGGACAACTGCTTGCACGCATCTTTGGGCGATAGAGATGAAATATTTTATAAGTCTTTAAAGTTGTCCTTGTGGAAAATCATTAGAATAATACTCAATTATCACAGATAAAAAATTTTAAACGTTACTTACGCTATCTGATTATCTCTATGACCTTGCATCGTAGGAATTGAAGGAGATCAATCATGAAAAATAATTAAAATTAGAGACACAACCTTCAAAAATAATTGTCAGCAATAATATTGAGTAAAATCAATTAAATTAAGAGAATAATTCTGATAAAGAACAAGATGTAGATATTAATCAAGTCGAATCAATCATGATGTACGGTAGAAGCAAATTGTTCTTTCCTTATTTCAGCGAGACAATTTATCCATTGCCTAAATTCGTCTTTAAAGAGCATATACAATTTTCATCAAAATTAGAACCTCTCAGTTATTTCTTCCAATTCAAAGCAGAAACACTCTTAAATGAAGATGCTTTGTAGAGGAATATACGAATCTGCAGGGACACATTATGTCTTTGTAGCTTTGAATAGCTAGATTTAAGTTAGTTAGAAGTAGAATGCCCGATATGCAAGAAATATACAGATATATTTAACCTTGAAGTTGATAAGTACATTATTAAAGTTAGGGCGATATTAGCTAAAAAACTAGTTACACCTGAAGAAAGACAATCAGTGATAGCGATGCAAAATGGGAAATTTAAAATAAATGGAATGCTATTTAGCCCGTAAAAGATCAGTCAAATGGTCTAGGAATGAGGTGGAGAAAGAGAGAAAAGAGAAGGAGTTGTTATGCGTGTATGCGTGCGTGTTCTTGGTTGGAATATATTTATGAAGCAATGAAATATGCAATGAATAATTATTAATGCAACATTGAATTGAGAGAATATGACAAATATGTGTCAAGATCAAGGTAGAATCACTTGCGGAAGGTCTTAAGGAGAAGGTATCCTCCAAGAGCAGCTACACCAACACCAAACATCACTATGTTCTAGATGGTACTTACTCCCTTTAGAAAAATAAGAAAAAATTAGCAAAAAATATAATTGAGAGGCTCTTTTTTTAAAGTTACGCTGTTTTGAGGTTTCTAATTCTTTTTCTCGGGTAATTAGCTGTGTTTTAAATCTTCAACGGGAGGTTATGGGGTGAGACTAGAGGAGAGATGAGAGTCACATTCTTTTACTGTTGAAAGGGAACTTTCTTGGAAGAGAATTTTTTATTCAGATTCTTTTTGTTATTGGGCTGCTTTTTCAGCTGCTTCGTGTTCTTGTTCTTGAGCTAACTTTTCAGCAGCTTCTTTTTCTTGTTATAGGGCTAGTTTTTCAGCTGCTTCCTTTTGTTGTAAAGCTTATTTTTCAGATGCTTCCTTCTCTTAGGCTTCTCTTTATTCTCTAGCTAGCTTTTCGACTGCTTCTTTTTGTTATTGAGCTGCTCTTCTTTCAGCTGCTTCCTTTTCTTAAGTTTCTCTTTATTCTTGAGCTGCCTTTTCAGTAGCTTCCTTTTGCTATTAAGCTGCCTTTTCAGCAGCTGCTTTCTCTTGAGCTTCTCTTAATTCCTGAGCTGCTTTCTCAGCAGCCGCCTTTTCTTGGGCTTCTCTTAATTCCTAAGCTGCCTTTTCAGCTGCTGCTTTCTCTTGAGCTTCTTTTAATTCCTGAGCTGCCTTTTCAGCTGCTGCTTTATCTGCAGCTGCCTTCTCTTGAGCTTCTCTTAATTCCTAAGCTGCTTTCTCAGCAGCTGCTTTCTCTTAAGCTTCTCTTAATTCTTGAGCTGCCTTTTCAGCAGCTGCCTTCTATTGAGCTTCTTTTAATTCCTGAGCTGCCTTTTCAGCTGCTGCTTTCTCTTAAGCTTCTCTTAATTCCTAAGCTGCTTTCTCAGCAGCTGCCTTTTCTTGGGTTTCTCTCAATTCCTGAGCTGCCTTCTCAGCAGCTGCTTTTTCTTGGGTTTCTCTCAATTCCTGAGCTGCCTTCTCAGCAGCTTCCTTCTCCTAAGCTTCCTTTTATTCTCTAGCTAATTTCTCAGCAGCTTCCTTTTATTCTCTCTCTGCTTATTCTGCAGATTCCTTCTCTGCTTTCTCTTATGCTAATTGTTCTTCGTTCAATTTATCTTAATTCTCTGTAGTATCTTACTCCTTTTCTGCTTATTCAGTTATTGAATTATTATTTTGTTGATCATTTTAAGACACATTTTCGGCAATTGGTGCATTCACAAATTCGATGCTACCTTAAACCTCAGTTTATTATTTTTATTCTTCCTTTTACTCATTCTAATTATCTTCCTCAGCCTAGTTAACCTACTATTATTCTTCTTCCTAGTTTGTATTGTCAACCTTCTATTCACCCTTCTTATTGTTTTTGCGCTTTGGACCCATTTTTTACTATGTTCTCTCTTAACTCAAGAATATTCTTTCTTTTTGTTTCTTTTTTTTGATAAATTATTTATTTTGATTTGAAATCTCCTTGATTGTTCGGCAAATAAATTAAAAAATCTAACCCTTCAAATAGTATTTTCTTTCCTCTTTAGCTCGCTTCTTCTATCCTTGTCTCTTTGGTATAAATGTATCTTTTTATTAATTTAATTTTGGATATTCAAGAGATCTTCCTTTGGAATTTTCCTTTTTTTTCTACTGCATCAAAGCAAATTGCTCAAAATAGCATTCTTGTGTTTTCATCATCTTTTTCTTCTCGAACACATAGGATATTTGACCGATCACATTTTCTTTTCCTAGAATGTTCTTGTAAATTCCCTTTCTTTTTGGGCACAAATACATACCCAAATTGCCGATATAGTGAAATACGCAAACAATGACGATATTCCTTATCTGGAATTCTGCGTATGACTCAAAAATAATCTCTAGAAACCTTTTTTATATTTGATTCTCTCTTTATTTCTCTATTACCGCTTTTTCTATTATTTATTAGTTCTTCTTTTAAATTTTCTCAATTCTATTTGAGAATAGTTTCACCCATTTCCACCTCCTTTTTCCCATGAAAGTTATGTTAAAACTAGTTGACTTTTGGCGAAAAAAAAAATACGACTTTTCGACGGATTGAACTGGATAAAAGGGAGTTTTTTTAAATTGTGAATAAAAAAGTCTTTGATTGAAAAAATGAGCAAACCGAGTAATCCTCCACAACCATTAGCAGCTGAGTTTGAGCTCTATAAGCGCATCAAACTCCTTGGAGAAGGTGCTTTTGGTAAGGCCTACTTAGTCGAGGATCTGCAGACACATTAGCTACTCGTATAAAAGCAAATGGACATGAAAGCAATGTCACCAGAAGAAAAAAAAGAAACTTACAAAGAAGCGAAGATATTGCAGCAATTGAACCATCCCAATATCGTTAAATTTCAAGAAGTCTACACGACAAAGAAAGGCAAATTGTGCATAATCATGGAGTACGCTGATGGTATCAATCTTAAAGTATGTAATTATTTGGACATAATTACATTTCTTTGTCAATTTATTAGGAGGTGATCTTGCAAAAGTTGTGAAAGAAGCCAAAGGGAAATTTCTTTAAGAAAAGTAGATCTTAGACTGGTTTACTTAGATTTGCCTTGCTATTAAGCATGTCCACGACAGAAAGATTATCCATCGCGACTTGAAAGGATAGAATATATTCTTAACAAAATCTTAAATGGTGAAGTTAGGTGATTTTGGAATAGCGAGAGTTCTCAGCAAAACAGTAGAAAAAGCAAAAACAATGGTTGGAACACCTTATTATTTATCTCCTGAGATTATTGAGTCCAAACCGTATTCGCTGAAAACAGATATATGGTCTTTAGGTGTGATTCTCTATGAATTATGTGCTCTAAAACCACCGTTTAACGCGGATTCACTTCATTTCCTTGCTCTCAAGATTGTCAAGGGGTAGTTCACGCCAATCCCAACGCATTTCTCGAGGGAAATGAAAAATTTAATCACTCTTCTTTTGTAAGTAGATCCTGTCAGAAGGCCGTCGATTAATGATATTATGAAACTACCGATTGTCAATGAAAGAGTCAAAAACTTTCTATCAGAGACGATCAGATAAATTGAATTTTCACATACGATTCTGCACAACAAAGTAAAGGGATTATTGAGAGTGTTGAGTGGAGATGTATGTCTCATTTGATGTTTGAGAGAAACTCAGTTAATTTATTATTATTTTGTTTTATCTAAAGAGAATAGATGCAAAAGTCAATATTGCGGATATTAAAGTGGTGAATAATGAATCTCCTATGCCATAGAATCTGCTGGATGAAATGAAAAGACAAGGTTAAGGGTAAAAACAAGAACCAATCGTGCCGCAACCTTAGATTAAAGCTCAAGGTGCTCCTTCTTCTGTTCTTCCGGCACCTGCTGCATCTAAATAATCCAACCCAGTTATGGGATATGCAAATAACTACAGACCAGATCAAAAGCCAAATGCTGCATAGCTAGCTTAGTAACAGTAGATTCTTTTGTAGCAAAAGTAGGTTTAGCAATAACAGCAATAAGAATTAGAAAAAAAGAAAGAAGCAGAGAGACTAAAAATGGCTTTATTAGAAAGGGAAAGGATGGCAAAAGAAAAAGAAGCATATGAAAAGCTGTTTCGAGAAAGGGATGCTAGAGCTAAAAGAGAAAGGGAAGAATAAGAAAAATAGTAGCTAAAGAGACAAAAAGAAAGAGAAGATTTGATAAAATAACAGCAAGCTTTGAATGCATAGAGAGAGTAAGTACTTTACTAATAGAAACCTCCAGCTGCGTTCAAGAAAGAGGAATTTGGAGCTGGAGGAGCAGGTGTTTATGGCAATCCAAATTTCAAACCGTAACCGATGAAAGGAGCTGCAGGTGGAAAACCTCCTACTTCTGCATAGAGTAATATTGTTAAGAAATCAGTTGTGTAGAATAATGGAAATAAAGGGAATGGATAGAGATCGGGAAGTGTAAGTGCTCGATCATCACAGCAATAGTAATAAGCTCAGAAAAAAGCTGAAGAAGACAAGTAAAAAATACAAGAACTAAAACTACTGAGATAGAAGAGTGAATCTGAGAAAAAGGAAGCAGAAGCGAAGATTTAAAAAGAAAAGGATGAAGATAGAGAGAAAAAGAAAGAAGAGTAGAACAAAAAAATCGAGTAGTAAAGGGAGTAAATGAAATAAGATAGAGAGAGAAAGGTAACGGGTTTTAAGAATTATTTTTAGATTATTTGTGATTTGGAATGAAGATAATAATTCCTTATGTTTTTTTTGTTGATTAGAAATGGGACAAAGGTGGAGCGAAATTTGAGTTTGTTCAAAGAAATATTGAAAGTTCCAGCTAAAATGATTTAGATGATGCTACAACG
>Ga0302271_10000601_pt1 | contig 35532 bp, 33 predicted proteins | sample III_Bog_N1_1_FD_198767 | JGI IMG/M metagenome (GOLD analysis project Ga0302271, IMG submission 198767) | Peat permafrost microbial communities from Stordalen Mire near Abisko, Sweden - III_Bog_N1_1 | ecosystem: Environmental > Terrestrial > Soil > Wetlands > Peat | place: Sweden: Abisko... | reverse complement strand
GTATGAGTATCTTAGCGTACGCTGGTAAGCAGCAGCAGTTGGATGAGAGATAGTGTCTTGCGAAGGCTGTGACTTGGTAAAGTTGTTCATTCCCCGAAAAGATTCGACAGTTAATTTGATAAGTTCCACTATCCTTAAACTGCGCTGATCTTTTTCTTTCTCTCTTTGGGTGCTCTGGATTTAATTAATCTAGCATTCTTACAACAGATTGTTTAACTTTTCAAAAAGAATTCTATGTGAATTTGAGAGATAATACATAGATAGATATGATTCCAATATTGTTATGTTTTGTTCAGTTGCAACATGAAATAGTTCATTCAATCAGCCAGACAAAGTAATTGTTTTATTATATCATAAGTTCAGATTGTTGTAGAAATTACTTGAGAATGACTTTGGGTTCCATTAATTCACTTTGAAACACTTTTCTTTCGAACTTTCCTTATTCAAAAATCTGTTCTTTTTATTAAAAGCTAATAAAAAAAGAGGTCCTACTGGGATTCGAACCCAGGTCAAGGGATTTAGAGTCCCCAGTACTAACCGCTATACTATAGAACCGAACTGCAGAGTATCAAGCATTCTAAATTGTCATATCATATAGGTAGTAAATCAATACGAAAGAGAGACAGAAAAAGAACTAACAGATGATCGACATTCACATACAAAATCTTGCCATACATACTTTAAACCCCTTCACTAATAATAATAATATTCATAAACATAATAATAACGATGATTAACACTGTTATCTACACAACACTATGGATTCATTTATTCAATTAAAGCAGCCGATTCATCTCTCCTTGAATATATTTCTCTCACTTATCTGTGTGTGCTAAACATTGTTGTTGTTGTTGTTGCTGCTGTGTGTGGGTGTATTTTTCTTTGAAACCCTAGCTGAAATGCTACCAGAAGCATAATATGTCTGTTAGCTTAATTTCAAGAGTGCATTCAACTACACTGAAGGAACAGCAGAGTGAATAAGCACATGATCCTTCATTGCTAAGGATTCTCTTCTTTTCAATGTATTACTCATAATCCTTCCTATTGTGTTTCTATGAGTTTTAGTAGTAATATTATTCAAACCAACAACTTCGTGCTTTTGCAATTAAAGATTAGTAGAGCTAATTGTATTCAAATTCTAACTACTTAATGGTTTGCGATTAGCATTAATATTCAAATGGCTGTTGTTTCTACTATGATAGGTAGTCTTGCTAGTCGGAAACAGATTCTCTTGCTGTGATTGCTATTATTATGGGTATTACTTTGATCTACTACTCAGCTAGACTACTGATAGCTATGAATCATGAGAGACTATTACTCTATCAGTGAAATAACCTGAATGATCATTAGTTGAATGCTAAATCTAAGATACTGCTGATAACTAAGATATCGATGATACACATCGGCGGCTATGACTTTGACTTCGATTCGCTAGTTTTTTATCTTGCTAGTTCTTGACAGTATTCAAATTCTTCTTAGATTGCTGCAAGACACAGGATACTTCCTCATTGATTGAGTTCATGGGTTCATATTCAACTGGCAGCAGTCTAGGAGAATGCAGTTTCTTCACTACTGCAGAGCTACTTTTAGTTGTATTATTATTTGAATGATTAGGTTATTTTGATTTCTCAGTAGGAACAACAGGAACTCTGTTATTATTAACAAGCTTCTTCTGCTAAGCTGGCAATGGTCTCCAACCTTAAAGAAATTACTACTACTATTGATGTATCTACTCCTATTAGTGAATATCAGTTATTGCTGGTGCAGTTTAATAGGTGTCTGGGATATCCATGGGAATGCTGCAATTCTGTTATTGCTTCTTCTAGATATTGATATGAGAGTCAACTAATAAATCTTATTATTGTTATCTACCTTCATCCTGCTCTTTGGATTAAGATATATGATGGTTCTTTAAAGGAGATAGTGACTCATATGAGTTAGATTCTGACAAAGAGTAGTTAAGTTGATGATGTTGATGATTATTGCTTATGTGTGTGATGCTGTTGTTATCATCATGATCATCATCATCTTCCGAGATGAGTTTATTACACTGCTATTAATTCTTTTATGATTATTTCTGATTATTATATTTATTCTCAGTATAGTTGTTAATACCCTATGCGAACTAAGTCGTGTTGATGCTCCTTGAATCAGGAATACACTGAGCAAAACTCACTGGCTTCTAAATAGACATAGAATTCACTGATGGTTAGACAGTCACATAATTATTCGCTTTGCTTGCAGAGTTCTTTTAAGAAACATCATCATGATCATCATCATGATTATCACTATTGCTCTCTTCTTCTTCTTCTTCTTCTTCTTCATAGTGGCCTATAGAGCTCTCCTTATTCAGATTCTATGGATTATTAAAGTAGTGAATAGTCTTGCTGTTATTAGATTTATTTGATTAAGCAGCAGTAGCAATATTGATCTGATTGTATTAATTATTAGTGCTATTCTTGCTGGTGTTCCTACCGTATTCTTCGTTATCATGTGGGTAATTAACACATAGGTTACTCACTGCATGATCCATCCCAAGCAGAAGGATATCTTCAATCTCGTAAGGCTTGGATTATTAATATTTCAATACGTTTGACTGTTGAATCTATTGTTGTTGTTGCTGCTTTTGGCTGTGTTTTAAGCTCTTATCACGCTACTAATCTTCTTCTTCTTCTTTTTGTTCATTTTTAATGTCTGTTGTGCTCATGCATTCCTTGTGTGTATCCAGTTGATGATTACTTCTACTTCTTTAGTACTTCTTCTGTTCTTGCAAGAACTTCTTTTGTTCTTTGAGGATATCGACTGTTCGTGGATCCAATATCGATCGCAAGTAATTCTCATCGAATGACTCCATCAGACTATCATTATTTATTGCTTTCTATTATGGATTAATACTTTCAAGATGCAACAATTATTGAGAATAACAAGGAATGAACGATTAAAGAATATGTTTTTATGGTTAATCCTTCTCATGCTGCTATTCATAATGTTCTGTTCTGTTTCTATCTTAATCCTTCTATAAAACCAGTCCTGATGTAGCTACTTGAGCTTCTTCTTTCTGAGAATTATTATTATCAGCAACGATAATAATACTATTAGCAGTCTATCCCGTGAAGAGAATGTTCGGTCTTGGTGATGGCAGTAATTGCTGTGAATAATTGTTTCTTTGCCTTAATGTACAATGTTACTGTCCCCTAGTGGATGACAATGCAACTTTCGTACTACTACTACTACTATTCTATTGAGTGGCTTATGTATTACAGGACTTATGATTCTATTGCTGCTATTTCTCCTTTTTATATACATACTCCGATTAGTCTACTGAGATAGTCCTAGGAGGATTCACACACGTGCTTGGAAGAAGCTAAGGCAATATCTATTGTTACGCTTCCGGTTTGTTATTATAAAAATCCCAAGTTCCTCTATTGATCCGAGATAAGCAATTTCGTTGGATGTTGACAGAATGCTAATGAGGTGATTAGGCTGTTGCTTGTTCGTCTAATGACTCAGTGTGGTTACATATGGAGATACGAGTATTAATCTTATCAGTAGGAGCAGTTAATACAGCTGTCTTGGTAGAAATAGTGCTATTAGTGTGTTAGTTATTCCTAATGATCTTATCTGTCTTGGGTGTCTTAAGCATATCTATGATGGTCTTCAAGTGCTGCTTCTGTTCTTAATGAGTAGTAGTAGCCGTAATAGTAGTAGTTAGATATTATTATTATTTAGATTCATTTCGATTCTTAATAAGACATCTACCCATTTCAGCGATGGATTCTTTGCATAATGTCGCTTTGTTTTTTATTCTATGCGTTCCTCTTCCTCCTCCTGGACTATTGCCATTCTTATTAGTCAAAGCAGTCATTGACAATAGAGATAACGAAGAATCCTAATTATTATTGTTATGATCTCCATTCCTGTAGATGAACGATGAGCTAGCACTTCTTGATTTTTCGAGTCCTGTCAATCGAATTGAATTCGAAATAGGAATGGAAGTATTTAGGTTGTTAAGATTGACAGCTTACTTCTGTGCATTCATATTCGAGCTATTGTTGTTGTTGTTGTTGTCTGGGAAGAGTTTCAAGCATGCTTTATTAGAGCTGCTATTATTGTTACTCTTGTTGTTAGCAGTCACAGTTTGATAATAATTCCCAACTGAGAATCCATTGTACAATTAGTAGAGTTGAAGCTGCTATTGATAGCAATGTTACAATTATTAATGCTATTCAGCTGAATTACTACTCTATGGTGCCTATTACATCAATACTGAGCATGAGTTGATGCTGTAGTTATTCGTTGCATGACAGGGATATTAACTGCCTTATTAATATTATGAAAGTAGTTACAGGTTCTGCTGTGGTGTAGGCTAATTAGTATTTATGCTGGAACCAGGTAGAGGTATTTAGCTACTGTTGTTGTTGTTGTTGTTGTTGTTGTTGTTGTTGTTGTTGTTGTTGTTGTTGTTGTTGTTGTTGTTTGACGAAAGCTATGAGAAAGCATTCAACCTTGGAGGAAAGGTTGTGTTAGACTCTCTAGCAGCAATGCTAGCAGCAACAGTATTTTCAAATTCATTTTAATATCTGTTTACATCTGGGAAGAGTTATGGTTATTACAAGTTCTACTAAAGCTAACTTGTTGGTTGTTAGCAGCATTATGGTTGATATGCTTGACTAGTTGAAAAGTAAAACTATTACTATTACAATTATTACTACGATTACTGTTGCTGTTGATGAAGGGTCTGATTGGTTGAATAGATCTGCAGAGGAGCAGTAGGCTTTAGTTAGATTTCAATATTCTTCTTCTTCTTCTATTATTGCACATTCAAGGGTAGATTGCATGAGAATGGATCAAAAAATAGGCGATCACTGTTATTATTGTTGTAAATCAACTAGCCATTCACCAGATTGGATTGAAATGCAGACTAAAAAGACATAATCTATGTGTTTTCTTTGACCCTGTTCCTCCTTGTTGTCTTAGCGTAACAGTAAAATAAATAATAATGTTATTTACCTTGCTTCTTTAATCCTCTTTACGTTGCTGAATCTCTTCGTGATTGAAATATTTTTGGGAGAGTTGTAATTTCCAAACGGCTAGGCGAATTCAAATTACTCTTTAATATTATTGAAAGATTGATCAGTGTCAATTACACTCCTCATTGTCTTTGAGAATATAGAAGGATAATTTAAAGTAAGAATAAGATAATCAGACAAATACACAAATATTTTTATATTAAGCCATTTGATTGAGGAGGCACAGGAGATAATACAATTATGCATGAGCATTTTAACGACCTGATTAAGTATTTTAATAGTACTTAGACAATTGGGGGGGACTTAATAAATACTTTTATTATTTATTATTTCAATTCATTCCAGTGGTGAAGAAAGAATACCATAATGGAATAATAATAATATGCTAACATTAGCATAATATGTCTTAATGCCATGATAAACTAGTTCTCCCTTGGAGAAAGCACTCAAAGAAAAGGAAGACAGAGAAAGAGAGAGAGAATAGCTAACAATAGCATTTTTGTTTTAAAATTATTGTAGCGTTTCTTTTAATAAGTTTCAAGATGATCTACAAACATAGATAACAATAGCATAACATGGAACAAAACAACCAAACCAATATTATTTTCTTATTACCATGATTAGATTGTTCATTCTTCAAAAGCATCTCTATCTTATTAAATCTTAAATACTAATCAATATCAGAATATCTTCAGTGGATTATCTTGTATTTCCAGAGTCTTAACTAAGGCTTCAAACTAATCAGGGATTTCTAACAGCGACGGCACCCATTCCTTGCTTGGTTATTACCCACCAACATCACTATTCTTTTTATCTTCAGTGGCTTCAGTATGAGCAGCTTTGATGAAGAACTCCGCTAGTTTATTAAGTAATATCATTTGGCTAGTAGAATGATCGACGTCAAGGATATCCTTTCTGAGTGTCTACAATTCCCTTGGCATCATCAAGCACACATCGAGAAAGCTGCAATGACCATATGATTTCAACTCTCCTATTAGAATATTCTATCTGTATGGATATTAGTTTCCAAATGATGGTCTATGGTGTTTCTATGCGTTCAATAAGCACTGAATACTCTCTCTTTGATTGAAAAATGGCATTCGACTATCGAAGTCCTCACTGCATAGGATTATCGTTGGCTTGGTGAGCTATCGCTCTAAGAGTTTTCTTCGGTTGTTGTCTTCGAAGGTTACCATGGTAGGATCGAGGATGAATGTTGCGTAAGCTGATGGATTCTCTAAAGACACATTAAATGCAGTCTCACCGCCTAAAGAATGCCCGGATATTATAATCTTTGGCTTGACTCGCAGTTTCACTGAAGGATTGAGATTATTCCCTGGGAACATCTCTGAGAACTAGTCACTCAATGCGAATGCTATTAGCTCATTGAGTTCTGTTGTCCGTTAGGTAATAGCTGACTTCATGGTACCAATGAACCATTGCAAGGATGTGGTGTCAGTTTCGTTATTGCTATCATCACTGCTATTCTCTGATGCTTTGAATACCTCTCCATCTGCGTGTTAAGGAACTAAAACAATAACTCCTTTAGAAGCTAGATCCTTGCAGAGACTCGCGTGGAGATTAGGATGAGAGCCTAGCCCATGAGAGAAGACCATGACTGGCATTTCTCTATCAGGGTTGATGTACAAATTCGCTTCAGGATGGACTCCAAGTCTTCTCGATGAAAACAACCCTTTCGAGCAGAATCTTGTGAGCCACTCAGGTACTCTAGTAGTATTCATTTCCTTAGTGTATTTACTATTCAGATAAGTAGATTCTTTAACAAATGATGGGAACCCTGAGAAAGCACGAGCTGTAGGCGAAGAGGAGTTGGCTTTATTAACTCCAAACTTAATTGACTTGATTGATTTATCTGAATCAAAAAGTGTTGGAGGGTCTAAGCTCGGATTATACTGATCATCAGTTGGATAGAAGACAGCCATCGGCGTTGAGTTCACAGCTCTTATGATATACCCTACGTTCTTGGATCCTGTTAGATTCAGTGATGCATACGAGGGGTAGTGGAAATACAAGAAGACTTAGATTGAAATGATCAGCATCGCAAGGAGATACGATCCTTTGATTAGCACTTGATCACCAATGAGTTTCTTCATTTATTCTTATGATTCATTGTACGATAGCAACTACAGCCAAATCTCGGAGACAATCGAGAATAATCCTGATGACCGGAGACCCTCGAATCTCACTGCGAGGACAAAGCACGTCAGCCACACTATTGGGCTAATGACTAGCTGTTCAATGGCAGAATTAGCAGCCCACTTGCCTCCACCCACTTCAGTGATACCACTGAGAATCAGTAGAAAAGCACCAGATCGCACACACAGCCCTAACTCACAAAGTCGCTTCTCCTTTCTCTCCATGACAGTGAATGCTAAAGAAATATTAAATACTAGGTTGTGTTGTTACTTTTGTTGTAGTAGCTCAAATGTGTTGAGTAATTAAAACAAATAATAATATTTATTTATTTCTTTTGTTTGTTTGACTCCTTCTTTTCTTTGTGAGATTTAACCCCAAAGAGAAAGAGAGATCTCAAAGCCTAATAAACGCACACACACACACACACATACAAACATTCTAAGACATCATGCATCTAAAACGAAATAATACACATAAGTTTGCATTAAATTGTTTTTTGCTAATCTTGCCTCACTGTATGAGTTCAAATGGATTGTCAACTTTTAGTGTATTCTTGCAGAATGCATCCATTTAAGCTATGACTTTATCCCCATCGAAGTCACTTGATGATGCTTATCCTCTCATAACTTCTGCTAAGAATAACTCTACTAGCTTGTTAATCAGCATGTGATTCAGCTGGACAGTATCAGGAGAATAAATATCCTTTCTGAATACTTGCATCTCCCTAGGTTGAAGCAATGCAATATCGATGAAATCACAGTGCTCAGTGTTCTTCATCTTCAACGGAAGAAGCAACCGAGATTTATTGTTAATAATCCTCTAAGCAGCTATGAACTTACGCGTAGTGAGTATCTACGAATAATACGGATGGACAGTGTCGAAATGATCACTTGCAAGCAGCAATAATGGTTTCTTGAGTGGCTGAGTGATTAACTATTAGAACTCAGCAACTTCGAAGAGATTCATCAAAGGATCAAGTAGCACACCACTGATGATTTTATCTTCACTAAGCGCACACAATGCAGCTGTCTAACCACCGTAAGAATGCCCAATCACAATGCAGCTACTAGGAGATGCTGCTCCAGGGAGAACTTGAGATATTTTTGTAGAAGACACGAATTCGTCGATGACTGTACGGATTTGCTATCGTCTAATCAGCACTGATCGATGCTGAGTGGAGATGTAGTCAGCGATCACAAGAGGATCAGCTGGCAGTTGTTCAAGTTATATTTCATCGTGATGCTGCATCGAAGCGACAATCAACCCTTTTGAAGCTAACTCCTTACAGAAACTAGCTTAATAGTTCATATTCGAAGATAGCCCATGGGAATAAATAACCAAAGGAGCATTCCCAACTGTCTACAAGACACACAACAACAAATGATAAAAGGTTATCAAAAAGAGCAAGTAAGATACTTAAATTAAGTCATTTATGTTTGGTTACTGCTTATTGTGCTATTGCTGCATTGTGGATGATTCCCATTTTCTTTTTGGTGATGAAGTGCATGATTGTTTTGAGAACAAACTAAGGGATAACAAGATTCACCTTAGGTCTAGGCATCTTGGATAGGTTCTTGTAAAGCCAGAGGAAGTACTCAGATCCAAGAAGACGAACCTTCCATTGGAGATCATTCTCTGTGTCCTAAGGATAAATGCAATGCAAATGTAGTAAGACATCCTAAAATATTGAGTGTATTATGTAAAACTGTTTGTTACTTCCTTGAAGAGATCAGTCTAATCAGCTGGGAGAATGTAAGGGAGGTCCTTAGCGGATTTAGCTGGGTCTAGTGTTGGGTAGAATAACGCTAACTAATTGCGGTTCTTGAGTAATCCCTTGTAGCCTACATTGTACTTCCCAGTAAGTGGAGTATTGCGTATCACAGGGAAGAAATAGTAAATACTCGCTGCGAGAAGTGTATTAATCAAGGAGATTGTTAGGATAACAGACGAAAGTGTTGATCCCAATTGAGATATTCTCAGCAGTGTTATCAATACCTCCGAGAAGGCAATCGGAAAGATTGATAGTCTCATACCATCAATGAAATAAAGTCCTAATAGAAGTACCAAACCGCCAGGGATGCTAGAAAGAATATAGTAGTCTTCGAGCGCTTGCAGGACATCAAATTACTTGTACAACTCAGGCTCGAACATCACACTGACTAATAGTATCTATCTAGCTATGACGAGGAACTCAAACAACCGTAGTTCCTTCGATTTCATCCTTAGGGGTGGTGAGTTTTAAGCTATTGTAGTATTCAAGAGTTAAATAATCAAGAAAAATCTTTAATTCCTTTTTTATTAAATCTTGTAAATCTAGATTCTCTAAATGTTTATGGGATCGACAATCGAATTGACACAATCTAGATTTTTAATTCAATGCTTTTTTTAATTTACTTCTATCTCCCCAGTTTATCCTGTCTGTGGTTAATAATCTCTTTCATAGTAGATTAATTTTGTTGTTTTGATGCCATCTGTAGCTTATTTTTGTTAAAACTGAAACATTCTCAAAGTGTTCCAGTCAAAATAGCCAAATTAATATTTTTACAAGCTGAAGTATGCATACATGTGTGTATGAAGATTATTGATTATTTAATATCTATGTATTTGTGATCTATTTGTAACAAATTACTGAACCGATCCAAGGTATGTGCTTTATTAACCTGTTTCTAATTATTTTTTTCGCAGAACAAAAATATCCCTGAAACACTAATAATCACAAGAATATCATAACTATCCCTCTGCATCGTGATACTTAACCTACTCCTTGAATCCCTCTCCTTTGATGTCTCAAAGAATCTAAGTCTTTGTTAGAAAGCGACCTTGTCTCCATCGTGAAACCAACAAGCCATAAATCGTCGAAGTCATCGAAGAACAATCCTCAGTGCGATTACTAGATCCAGATGTATTCAGCAATACCAACAATGTCAACAAAGAAGCAGCAGTATCATTATCATCAACAGGAAAGACTTCACAGCCAAGAAGTCATAAAGAAACTTTGTTTACTTTTGATGGTGTATTCGATGAGGAAGTACCAACTGAAAGGATCTACAGCTAAGTTGGTCAGACACATATCGATGATGTAATCAACGGTTTCAATACAACTTTCTTCGCATATGGTGCAACAGGCGCAGGCAAGACTTACACGTAAACAGCAAATCAAACACATTTCCTAACAAACATCCTTCCGATATGTCATACGATACAATTATTTTTTTTATTCGTTCTGCTAGTATGTTAGGTTCTTCAGAGTCAACCTCTTCTTCTTCATAATCTTCATCTTCATTATCCCAATCGATATCTCAGTAACCATTTTAATCTCGAGGTATGATGAGTCTGATGGTGAGTGGACTGTTTGAGAGTATCAAATCTAAACAGACTACACATGATATCACTGTGAGATTAGCATACATGGAGATCTATAATGAAGCCATCAAGGACTTACTCTCGCTTAACACCAAAGGCTTACAAATCAGAGAACACACCAAGTCAGACACAACCATCATACATGTAAATAATATCATTTCTGATAATCTCTTGATATTCATCTTAATCGATCTCCTTTAGGGCTTGACTGAGATCGAAGTGAACAATGATTCATAAGTCAGTGCGATCCTCAAAGTTGGTAGTAGAAATCGCTCGAAGGATTCCACTACTTTGAATGATTCCTCCAGTCGTTCGCATGCAATCCTTTAACTCACCGTAGAATGTCTTGAGAAAAGATCATCCAGTGGGATTGAACAGCAACATCACTAGCAGAATCAACAACTCGTGACATCTAAGCTAATGATGGTCGACTTAGCAGGCAGCGAGAAATCATGGACGAATAAGAGCAAAGCGAGTAAGCTTGAAGGAGCAAATATCAATCAATCATTACTCGCTTTAGGCAATTGTATTCAACTGCTAAGCTAAATCCACATGAGTTAGACACCAGTCAAAGACACATTCATCCCATACAGAGCATCCAAACTCACCAGGATACTCAAGGTAAGTACAGAGAGGGGGTGGAGTTATGTTCTAACCACGTTTGTTAATTTAGGACTCTCTGGGTGGTAACTGTCGAACGATAATGATAGCAAATATCAGTGGGAGCATTCTTAGTTACGATGACACATACAATACGCTAAAATACGCGAGTCGAGCTAAGAACATCACTGTGCATGTGTAATAGAATATCACAACACAACACAATCCTCCAGCTGATTATTCTGTGATCATCGAGAATCTAAGCAGAGAGAATGAGAACCTTCGATCGATGCTCTAGTCAAACCATAACAATGGCTCTTTTGATGGTTTCAATGATAATTCATTGAGCTTTGTCGTTCCATCAAGTCACAAGAGAATTCAGACTTCCTCAGGGAATAGTAATCACATTAGTTAAGTCAACACTAGCAGGAATGATGTGTCTGACGAGGAGAAGAAAGCTGTAGCTGAGATTGAACACAACATGAACAAACACTTTGAAGAAGAAGCTATGTGTTTGCGAATAATAGCTGAAGCAAACACGAAAATCGAACGAATCAAGAAAAGTAACATACAACTTGAAATGCATTCAAAATTAGCAAATAATAGCAGTAATAATCCGTTCTAGCCATCCTTCCAGCAACCACAGTAAGGCTATTTGGCATACGCAAACTAACAAAGCGCAGAGGAAGCTAAGTAATCCCTCGAGGAAGCACAATCCAAACTGAAATAGCTAGTTCAATTAAGAAAAGGATTGCTCCCTTTCTTAGTAATAAACGGGCAGCCGTCTATTAAAGGAGCAGGTACTTCTCCTCTAGCAGCATAACTATCTCAGAAGAGCTAATAGTATCTGAGCAATGCATTCAGAATGCACGAGATGAAGAGTAATAACCTCTAGCTGAGTAGCAAGATATCTCGTGAGAGTGAGGATATTGATACACTCGAGAAAGAGCTAAATGCGTTGTCTCATCAAGTAGAGCTTCGAGAGAGCATCCTGAATTAACAGAAAACAACAATCAAGCCTGCTTCCATGACTTCCTTTCAATCGATCATCACATCCCTTCCTAATATTACAAACTCTTCTGCATCGCAGCACTCACTATCAGCATAGGAACACTAATAGTTGAGTAAATCATCGATTTAAGAGCAGCAACAATCAGGTTACTTATCAAGCAGTGCTAATAATGTAATTGTACCAAAGCAACAGCGATTAGTGCAGCAAAGCAGTGCGTGGAAGAACTACTATTCACCACCATCTTACGGCAGTTACATGAATAATATTAGTTTAAGCTAAAACTCTCTACCTGGCAGTAATGGCATCAGTTCCACGAAGCATCAATTGAAACACCCTAATTTCTCGAAATACACACCTAGTTCGCATTCTCGTTCGAGGTATGTCAAATACAATCCAACGTAGCATTTCTCTTCTCTCAAGCACAGCTCACACTCCCGACATGCCTCCAGTAGTAGCTCGTTGTTGTAAGTGAATAACGAGGAACCTTCAATTGTCAGTAGCTATCTTTCTTATTAGTATACTGGACCAGATGACAGTAACAAGAAGAAGAAGAAACAAAAAAGGAAGGAATATTTCCAATCATCGTAAATAGTTGAATCAAGAATATCTGGAAATAATGGGAGTACTATTCTTAACAATAACCATTCATCTGTGTAAGGGATCATCAACGATAACAGTAATAGTAATAGTCATATCACTTAACGATTAAGGAATCAATCAGCTATTTAGTATGATAACTATTCCTTTGAGCCGACTGAAAAAACAAATAGAAACATTGTTGGGATTATAAGCAATCGTGAAGGAGGAGAAATTGATAATACAGTAACAATACCAAGCAAGAAGCAAGCCGTGCCTGCTGCTAAAAATAGTCATTCATCAGCATCAGCATCTTCATCAGGAATCCTTACAAATTGGATCATTTCTAACCCGAATAGCACACCATCTACCAATCGAATTCTGCCATAGATAATCTTATCAAGGAACAGCAGGTCGACATATGATGTCCATCAGAGTCCGTATGTGAGATCATTTAATTCACCTAGTTTATCTTCAAGGAAGAACAAGCAATCAATGTAATTAATATCCCCAAACACACGGAAAGCGTAATTACAGAAACTTAATTGGAATATCAATAAATTTAAATAATCCTATGATGGAAATGCTGTGGGAAAGTAGAACATCATTAGCTATGGAGTAGTTGCATGAAAGAGGAAGAGAAATATCGATGTTGTGTATTGTATTGTATTGTATTGTGTGTTGTTATGTCATTATGCTGTAGGTGGAAGAAAGAGATAACAGAGATTAGAATAAGAAACAATTTTAACTTGTCTCTCTCTCTCTCTCTTTTGGAAAAGATTTAGAAGAGGATTTGAAATTTAAATAATTTTTTAAAGTTTCTAAATTAATTTGAAATAGTCTTGTAGAAAGAAACAAAACAAGAAAGGAAGTCAAACATTTAATAACTATTACATATTGTATTATGTGCAAAGGGAAGGGATAATCAAGCCTTCGATTGTTTTTAAAAATGATGAATATATTTCAATACAGGGACATGACATTTTTATAAGAAGATATGTATTAGTTAAGATTATATTATAAAGTGTATACAGTTAGGTTCTCAAGGCAAAAGATAGAAGAGAAAGAGAGATATCATCACCATTATATATCCTTAAACTATTGTATTTCTTCGATCTTTCTTTCTATTCATCCTGCCTTGATTGGTTATTGTAATAATAGTATTATTTTCTTCAAAACGATGAGACTCTCTACGTGAGAGTGTTAAGCATGTCGAATGCTGACTAGAAAGAATTATTCTTAGGGCTATTAATTCTTTTCACTTGCGTTTTATGCGAGTTTATTAACTCTGCTAGTCGTCGAATAGCTAAGTCAATAGGGCGATCACTCTCCTCTTCGATGAGTTGGAAATCAAAGTCATCATCAGCTGCAGTGCTAGCAGTGTTTTACTTCGAAGAATCATCCTTCTTGGAAGGAGGCTAGCCATTCATTTCCATATCCTTCTTCTGCTTGCTACTTGTCTCTTAAATCCCTTTGGCTGTCTACTAATCCTGTTTATCCTAGTAGTCTTAGTTCTCTAGTTAAATATGTTCAAGATGTTCTTCTAGCAAGACCATTTCGATCTCAAACCCTGACAAATCGCAAGAGGACATCTTAACAGCTATTTCTTCAGGCGTACTGACAATCGTTATGTCATCTTTTCTAGAATAAACTGAGACCACTGAGCTCTGCTTAAGATGCTAGTTGATCATTTGCTTGTCTTCGTTTGAGAGTGGTTCAGTGTCACTGAAGGAGTATCTAAATGTGAAGTTATCACTCAGTAATCTTGGCTTCTTGAAGGCATGACTCGCTGGAACAGGTGAGAATGTTAGTTTTCCATCGTTCGTGAGAAGATCAGCGGGATCAAGCTTATCACTGAAGTAACGCTAGCGAGACTTCTCAGGGGAATTACATTTATGACCATGAGGGATGTGAGTGTGCGTGTGAGCGTGACCATATCCATGGGTGTGTCCATGAGTGTTCTTATGAGCAGACCCTGTAGTGTTGTTGCTGCTAACATGCAATGTCTGGTGAAGATCCTTGAGATAGCAGCATGAAAGAGCTAGTGAGGCATGTTTGGATACATTTACCTTAGGGACACTGAGTTATTCCGTGTTTTGGGTTCCTTTAAGTAAGCTAGGAGTCCCTCCTGTAGTAGCACCGTTGTTTCCTGTGTTCTTAGCGAATGTAATTTTGTAGTCAAGAATATATGCATTCTTCAGTTTCCGATCGTCTGTGGAGACATACTCACTCCACAGCGGCGTGGATACTAACAGCGATCCGATACTCCTCTCGAGTCCAGCTAGTTTCATCACACTGTTACTAGCTTTCCCTTCAGTTTTCTCGTAGACTAATTACCACGATTCGACACATTTGCTCTGTCCATCACTCTTTCTCTGCAAGAAGAACTCCAAGGATACAGCAGTGCTCAGCCGATTCCAATTCTCAGTGATAACGTTGATCATCCTGTATTGATGTTTCGGTAGATGTATCCCCATTTTAGTGGGACTATCTGAAAGCCCAAAGGGACGAGAACCATTTAGAGACTATTGCTGTAATGATTCTTTTTGGATTATCCCTGCAGCGGCAAGTGCTGAATGATCATAACGCATCTGCAAAATGAGCTCACATACCTTCGCGAGATACTCCACAATCTGACAATTTTCTTAGAACATCACAATACAAACAAGAGTGAAAGGGGGGGTGAGGGTGTCTATGTAGTCTATCTATTAGCAGTTATGAATAGATTTGAAAGCTGCTGGGAAGAGAAGAAGTATACGAATGCGTATTGATCTCTGAAGATGTTTTTGTTATTTCAAAAAGGGAAATAATGATTATAAGCATTTAGATGGGGAGGAAAAAAAGAAAATTAATTGATAATCAAACGAATAATTATTTTTTTCCATTGTAAAACGTCTAATCACAATAAGAAGAAGCACTTTCTCCTTGAGACTTATATTATTTCTGCTGCTGCTGCTGCATATTCCCTTGTTATATCCTAATTTTAATAATCAATCTGGGGGGAATCGATTGGTTGGTAATCACTCCTTCTGATGCTTTTTCTCTTGATACCTCTTAACTCATCATCAGTCGTCTAGTTCCCTCTTATTTCTTGCATCATCAGGCATGACAATTAATATTAAAACACAAATAACATCTTTTAGTCCTCCCAGAATGTTCGTAAATCGACTTAATATGATTAATTCTCTTGGATTCAACTGTTCATTCACTAGTAACATATCCGTCATTGGTTTTATCAAAATATCTAAAAATTGTTACCTATTCCTGAGATTGTATTGAATATATATTTTTCTACCAGAAGAATCAATCACATTACCATTATTATTAGGTTATCCATTCTAACAATTTTAATTATTGACCGCTTCCAAAACAACATATCCCATAAGATATTAAATACTCCTTTGAAATTTAATAAATTAAACTGAGATAATTTATAATCAACAATCATAATGATGCGTCACTTAATGAATAATAAATATTCCAATTAATAGAATTGATTACGCATGGTGGGGAAGGAAATGGTTTATTGAATAAGTAAGTAAGTATTTTATCTGTTTTAGAACCAAATAAATTCTAAAAATCAAATGAAGGAAATACAGCAGAAGAAGAAGAAGAAGAAGAAGAGAAGCTGGACATAAACCTAAGATAATAGAAATTAATAATTATTTATTTATCATCATCAGCATTTTTATCGCATTGAGCTATTGTCATTTACATAGCAAAATGAAGATGAAAACAACTCCTTTTTTCTAGTCAGTTGAAAGAGAGATTGATTAATGTGCTATGTTTTTTGATTGATTTTAAAATTAGACAGAGTTGCCATGTGAATAAGCCAATTATTCGATATTAGTAAATATGGACTAGAATGATTTTGATTTGTTATTCATGATTTTTTATTGATTTCTTTGAATTAATTGCAGAGATTATCATAATAAACGCCATAATTAATTTTGAACACAAATAAATGAAAAAGAAAGTGATTAACTCTTTGTAGAAGCTGGTTTCAATTATTTTTTATCAATCTGAAAAATGATTCCTCTTGATTGGCAATTTTCATCCGCAAATATCTGTTTTCTTTCATAACAGCTTCAAAATAAATTACTTTAAATATCTATTAGTATTATTCTAATATTCTTTGTTCTTAATCAGATTAATTCTGAAACTACTCATAATTAAATTATTGATTACCAAACATTGTTTGTACTTTTTTTTATCTAATAACATCATGTTTTTTGACTGAATAATTGAATCATTCCATTTGTTCGTTTATTTTTCTTTGTTTTGAATATCAACTTGATTTAATACACAAACACACACATATTTTTTAAAAGATTTAGATTAATCTCGACAAATTCAAAAAATAAATGTGTTGACTTTTTCTATCATTTAAACATTATTATTATTATTATTATTTCGTTTTTAGAAGTTAACTAATAAACAAATAAGCCAAATCAATACCCTTAAGCCTTAACTCATTCTTAAAAGCTTAGAAGGACAAAATAATGACTGAAAATGCATTATTTACAGCTTCGATTAAATATCTTTTGAGTCATTTGTTAGCTTGAGAGGTATACTTCTAAAGATCTAAAGAAATATAGCATCCGCATTTCTTCTCATACCTTTTTGAAAATCTATCGTACCCTGTGTCTTCCTTATTCTTTGTTACTACCTCAAATTATGTTGTAGAATTCTATTAGTTATTGTTTACAAGAAGTGTTGAATTTTTCCAATAATTCTAAACATATTCCCCTAAACTGTAACTTGCATGTAATTCCTTGAACCTTGCCTCCTTCAGGTTTTACCTGTTTCTAAACAACATCTGTGAAGCTAAAAAAAGGAGAATATTTTCATAAAATTAGCATATTTCCCTCGGCATATTTAAAAATCCAATCACCCTTTTAAATATTTCCTATTTAGTTCATCGTAGATAAAGGGTTTATGATTCTGCTTGTTTTCTGCCTAGCAATTCCTATTATCTGTTTGACTTTTCTTCGCTGGTTCTTCATCAGCTACTCTTTTGCTCTTATCTTCTAACAACAAAAACTCTGATTAATATTAGTAAACCCCTAAAAGAAGAGCTGAGACTAGCCCACTCATTTGTTGAAAGACCTATCTGCTTCTAGTTTCTAGTTAATAGCAGTTCATAACTCTATTGGGAAATATAAATAGTCTTTTAAAAAGAAAAATTGCGGAAAAAATAATTGATTTTAGTTATGCAAAGCGAAAAACCTAATTATTATGATGAAGAAAAATAATTTAATCTCTGAAAGTGACAGAAAAAGAAAGGATAGCACTCAACATGTCAAATTCCATGTCTCAGAGATTCTAACAACAACTATATTGCAGAAAAAGCCAGAGAATTCTATTAATTGTCTTGTCAATTTTGAAAAGTACTTCATTAAGGCGGGAGACACACTCTGGGGAAGACTAACTAACTTATCTATCCCTATCTTGAAGGGAATTAACAAATCATCCAATCAAAACGAAGAACTAAGTTGATACGAGTTCCTGGAGGCAATTAAAAAGAACGGCAGGAGAGAAGATTGATCCTCAAATCTTCTAAATCAAACAAAAAATAAATATTCACATAAATAACATTTCCGAAAATGGCTCCCAACAAAGCACCCGCCGCCGCCGTCGATAAAAAGACCAAGAAGACCGCCGCAGTCACCGATAAGAAACACAAGAAGAAGAGATCCGAGACCTTCGCTATCTACATCTTCAAGGTTCTCAAGCAAGTTCACCCCGATGTTGGTATCTCCAAGAAGGCCATGAACATCATGAACTCCTTCATCAACGACTCCTTCGAAAGAATCGCCCTCGAATCTTCCAAGCTCGTCAGATTCAACAAGAGAAGAACTCTCTCTTCCCGAGAAGTCCAGACCGCCGTCAAGCTCCTCCTCCCCGGTGAACTCGCCAGACACGCCATCTCTGAAGGTACCAAGGCTGTCACCAAGTTCTCCTCCACTGCTTGAAAACAATCAAACAAACAATCAAATCGATGATAATTCTATTGTGTTTATTCTATGTTTCCACATGCAAAACGCGCATATGTTATCATATTCTTCGAGTTCGGTCCATTCTCATAATTATTTTAATTCTTACTTTACATATTCATCTTCCCAAAGATTCATTTGAATTTTTCTTGTAAAAATACAAATAATAATTGTGAGTTAATCAAATATCAGAAGATTGTCTTTGGACACAAAGTTATTCTATTGTGCAAAATGGGTATTCTATTAATTGGAATGAAGAAGGTAACATGGTGTGCTGGAAGCTATCTCTATCTTGATAACAGATTACATGCTTATTTGATAAGCGTCTCCAAATAGCAGAAAATATTCTTGAGACTGTGTATTATGTCCACTCCTAAATACGAAATAATAATCATAATAAAAAACGATCTATTTTGATAGAAAAAACAAAACAAACAAAAAAGAAATAAAATAAAAAATCAAATTGGAATTATTTGTGTTTGAAACAGAACTCAGATGGACAGTAATCATATTACAGACAGTGAACCACAGTTGAAAGAAGTGCAATCTTCTATTGCGGGGTAATCACCTCCAGCCTAGCCGATCTAGCAGGAGGCATCGATCCCTATGAATGAAGTCGAAAACTGGCTCAGACAACAATTGATTCCTTACTCGTCTCGTGTGGAGAAACTAGAGGAAACCGAGAGATTGAAGGATGCTAAAATATTAGCTTTGGAATCAGCTCTATTGACATTGAAGACTCAACTTGAAGAAGCAATAAAGCATAAATCTGCTGGAGTAATAGTATAAAATGCAGGAAAGTAAAGAAATCCCACCCATCCTATCGCAGGGACAAATAATAGTTCAACCATCAGACCGTCCAGTAAGTTAAGCAGAACCATTTATGAATTCTCTTCGAGTCTAACATTGTGTTATTTGTGATTAACTGGGTGCATTAAGCAACTGGAGGCAAGAGACCAAGTGTAGCTTAGCATACTGAGGCTATTAACAAAGAAGAGCCAAAGGCAATTAAACCAGTAGTAGTAAAGCAAGTTACTGGATCACCTCAAGTTGGTAAAGAAATCAAAGCAAACTCTGTCACAAGTACTCCTGTTAAGAAAGATAAGGATTCTGAGAAAAAGGAGATTAAAGGGGTTTAAGCTGATGAAGACAAGAAAGGATTGAAGGACAATAAGTCTGTTGTAACTGACAAAAAACTAGTGGAGAAAAAGCCAATAGTTAGGCCAGCTACGACGGAGACAAAGGAAAATAAGAAAGTTGATGAGAAGGGAATCAAGGCAGAAGAGAAAAAGACAACGGAAAGTAATGCAGGAGATAAGAAACATGTTGTTGCTGGTACTGCATTAAATGGAAAGAAGAGAGAGACTGCTTTGAAAGTAAGTTTGTTTTAGGAACGTCTTTGATGAAAATATATTAACTGATTCTTTCTTGAAAAGGATATCAATAAAGATGTCAAGGATGCTTCAAATGAAGGAACTAAAAAGGAGAAAGACAAAGCCACTACTCATGTAACGGCAGCAACAGCAGCTAAGGATGCAACTAAAAAAGACACAACTGCATCTATGTTTAAGGCTGCCAAGAATGCTACTAAGGAAGTAATAACAGGAAAATCTACCAAAATTGATGATAAAAAGAATGCGGTCCCTGTGAAAATGCATAAAGATTCAGGAAAAGAAAACATTGAGATTAAGAAAGAAGAAAAGAAGAATAGCGATGGAGGGAAGAAACAAGAAGCAGTAGAAACAAAATAAGCTGAGAAAACAGAAGTTAATGGCACTATTGTTCCAACTGCTACTGAAAAAGCAGTAGCAGCAGTGGAGGTCATTGAGAAAGATTCATCTGAGGGAAACCAAGAAGTTAAGAGTACACAACTTGAGGCTGTTTCTGAACCATCTGGAGAGAATACAACAAATGCATAACCCACAGAAGAAGGGTTCCATACCGAATCGCCAGCAGACAATAAGGAGCAATTGCCCAGTATCTAAGAGAATTCAGCAGCAGTTTGATGCAGCTAGCTGGAAGGCTATTATAATTAATACGATTATTACCTGTATGTTGCAATGATGCTATTTCTGGCTCAATAATCAATTGCTGATTTGTTTTCAAATAAAAGAAATTTTTAAGTAATTTATTGGAAAAAAAGTATGTGTTGAACTTATTTTAAAGGGCATCAATTCTCGGAAAAATCTTTTCTCTGCTGTGACCTCTTAAATCTAAAGAGTAATTACTTGTTTTTATTGAGATTAAAACAACATACTTTTTACTCAGCATAAATGGGGAGACAAATTGTATTTTAATAAAAACACCAAATTTTTTAATAGCTCTTTCCTTTATCACTATTAATGCCTTACGTTCTTCTTCTGTTTCTCTCACAAGAGTCCTAGTTTCATGTACTCATCGAGCTAACCCATATCGCCATGTTGTTCGATACGTCCTTTGAGAATATTAGGACCAATAAACCCAGCTAATTCTCTGATAAAGTACTTCGCTGCTGTTGCTACATTCTGCTTTTAGTTATTGAAGTCTTTAAACACTGGATCAAGGACATCTTCAATAAGCTCCTTGGCTGTTTTTTTAGGTAATGTTTTAGTGATAATTTCAGCATACAATCGCCAGATATTCTCTTTGATGTTCTCATTCTTATCAAAAGGGATGTTCCTAAGATTGTATGTGATCAACCCACATAGCTTAGGAATTGTTTCATTGTTGTTTGGTTCTTTCCCAATGATATAAGCTGTTTCTTTAGTCAGCGCTACTAATCCTTCGAAATACTCTGCGATGAATCTCTTCTAGACTATCACAGCTATTCCATCTGCACCAGCTCCAACATTAGATATCTCTGCTGACTAATCTTTCACCTGTGGCTGTTGTTGTTACTGCTGCTGCTGTTAAAGCTGTGATTTCTCATTTGCATAACTCTTTTTTAAGAACATTTCGAGTGGACATTTCAAGAGATCCCTTAACGAATCAGTTATCTCTTTAATATACGCTTTCTTATAGCTGTCATCATTACTTTGCTTGAAAAGTATCGCTAGCACATTCGCTGCATTCGATTTCACTTAAATTGACTAATCCCATAGATGTCCACTGCATGCATCCTTAATCCTCCATCTAGCATCTTCATCCACTAAATCTCCACAAGCTTCTAGCAATCTCACCATACATTTGAAGCTCTCCTCTCTGACCAATGCTATTTCTTCATATTCACTGCAGTTCAACACAGCTGAGACTATCTCTCCAGCAAGTGATCGCACATCTTGCTTGCTTTTCTCACTTGTCCCCATGACTTTGGAGAGCATCTCCGATAAGCATACACAAGCTGCTTGACGGATTTCATGGTTTCTTGAGTATGTCTACAGAATGTAGTATTTCGTAGTTGATTCAGCGTTGGCTGCAACGATCTCACGACCACCAACAGGGAAGAGTTCCAACCAGGTTTATCTAGTGAATGCTTGCAGGCCTTACGCAGGGTGGTGGATATTGAAGCATAAGCAGAAGATCATCTAAGGGATGAAAGTATCCTTCAGCAGGGGGTTATTAAGACATCTTCGAAGGAACTCCTTGCAGGCTTTGACACCCTGAAGGCGCACTTATGTGTAAGAATCACCAAGACCTAGATAAATCAAAGCAAGATCATTAATGATTATGCTTGCTGTTGCTTTTGTTAATACCTCTTTTGATGATATCAGCGATGGTTTAAGAATTTGCCTTGAATTGTTCATCTGGCATAGCTGCAGCATATATAAGTGACAGCGATACTGCTGCTTCTCTGATGTGCTTGTGTACATGCAAGCTCGCTTTCTCAGTGATATCCATTGTTTCTTAGTGGAATATTGCATGTGCGGAGTCATTCGGATGGTAGTCAATGAGGTTATTCGTCAGCTTCAAGAAAGTCTTCTTCAACGTCGTGAAGTATACCTCCAAGTAGACACCTTAAGGCGATTGCCACTCGCATAAATACGATTCTTTGTAATGCTGCTAGGGTTGAGTGCTATTACTGCTAATGCTCTCTTGATGCTGAGAGTCTAGCACCATCTGAGGCTACTCGAAAGGGAGGAACAGTGGATTCAGATGAGCCAAGAGATGATTGACTAATGAGGAATATGTGCTATTGCTGAGAGCAGCCATGCTAGCGAGAATATCAGAGCATATTTCTCGAATTCTGTTTTCACTGCAATCCAAATATGTTAGGATCTCTGCCAACCTAGTCTCACATTCTGCAGCTGTCATGAGACTACGCTCCACGCGAACCTAAGCAGTTACCAAAATCAGTGATCAGAGAGAGAGAAGAGAAATACACAAACTATTTTATAATGTAATAGATGATTGCTTACTTTAATCACAAATAGCCCGCTCATTTGCTATTGCCACTATGGCTTAGTCAACTATGCATCGCCGAATCTAAACACAGTTTCTAGCAGTTCATTCTGGAGAGGTTAATCCTGTTATTTAGCTAGCAGCACTGACTCTAGCAGCTCGATAAATCGATGCTATGATTTCTCCCTTGTCAAGGGATTCTCGCTTGCTATCTGCTCAATGCTCAGTGTCATTTAATCTTCAATCGAAAGGATTATCGATTCAGGATCAGCTGCAGTAGATGATGATATATTATTCGAAGGTAGCTCTTAGTTGTTGCCTTAAGCAGATAGCTAAGAGGAGTCCTTGTTACTTTCTTCCATGTGTATGTGTGTGTGTGTGTTCTGCTCCTGCTGCTATTAGGGGGGATAAGTTAAAAGATTAATAAAAATAATTAATAACTAAATCACATAAGGCTAATCAAACGCAAAGAGTGTCAGAGAGTCAGATTGAGAGACAAATATTATGAATCCTGATATTATATTTATTCCCTTTTTTCTTTCTTTCTTATTCTTCTTTTCTAGATGACTGTTTTTGTATTTCTGATTTCTAATAATTCTCAAGAATATTTTATCTCCTCCTGAAATATTCACAGTAATCACTCACTCTCTCTCTCTCTCCTCTCCCTGCTTGTCCTCCTGCTAATCATTGCATTAATTCTTTTAATTCCAAACTTCCCAATATTATCCATCAAATCAACCACCCCTTTTTATGGAACATATTTCCTGTACTTATAACTATTGACAATCATAGACAGTATTGATATATTACTCCTTAATTTGCTCATTAAGGCTGATCTGTTATTTATTCCCTTTTTAACTCAGAATACATTCATATTTCTAATACATTTATTCACAATAAAATTATCAATTCCTGTCGGTTTCGCTTTAGTATTAATATAGAACCCTCTTTACATTATCATATCCTTATTCTTATCCGCACCTTCTTGCACCTTCTACCCATCCTTTAAGCTCTTCTTGTCATTATTATTTATTCTCTATCTCTCTTAGAACTACCCAGTATATATTCCTTCTTTGTCTATATCCAATGCAATCCCAAAGAATCTATCTATCCCATCAATTCTAATATCCGATACATGCGCAACACTAGATGCAGGTAGAAATGAATGCAACTGCATTTGCGCATTCATCACAGCTACTATTCGATTGTTACAACTACTACTAGTAAGTGTATTTCCCTTCGAAGATGCATCTCTCTTAGATAAGCACAACACGATGAGCTCCTCCAAGCTAATATACTCCAACCTAATTATCCCATTTAAAAACAAACACACATCCCATTAATCATTTACGAACTAAAAAACAAATTCATATTCAAATCTTACCTGTCTTTCTGCGATATCTTCCTAATCGTGAATCTTACATTCTCTGTAGTAGGGAATCTCAGCACTATTGGTTATTCCTAGCACAGCTACTTAATCGATATCCCCGTTGGTGTCTCCGCAATAAGTCTATGCGTGCTCTTGTAATCTTAAGGAGGCTAAAAGAAATACACTCTACTCCGCTTATACACCAGCGTATCTTGGTTATTCGTATTCTTAGTTAACTCTTTAATGGAGCTAATCGATCCTAATTGAATCGTATTGTTAATCACATCAACCTACGCAGCTATCCCACGCATTCCATATACATCATAGTTCCCAATGAGAATAGCATTGTTATGATCCAGCAACTTAAAGTGTTTGCTCACTGCATAGCGAATAAACTGAGATTCTAATTCCCCTGGTTGCACAGTCATCCCACAGCATTATTCACTCTCCACAAGCTATTCCTATTAATCCACTGTTTCCAGCTACCAAGCTCTGACATGCTTATCATTCTATTATTGTTATTATACGCGCATACTCTCTCCTTTACTGCTGAACTCAAACTATAATTATGCTCGACCTGCGATGAATTCTGCAATGAATACTTTCACTGAGTTCGATTAAGTCTCTAACTAGAATATATGACAACCTTTATCGCTTGGTAGATCTCCACTGGCTAGCTTCCCTGATTTATCGATACTTCCATAGAAACAACCATTCTCAAGATAGAATATTCCTTTGTTTATTGGAAATATCGTTGGTTGCTCAAATGGAAGTAGCTTAAACGAATGGTCTACAAGGTAATCCAATGTACCTAGCTTATCCACAGGCATTTTTATGAGCGTATTTAGCGATTCTGAGTGTTCTCGATTCAGTAGATGCTAGAGATACACGCACACACCAGCACAACTCATGCGATCTCGATAGTTCTCAGTGAGTGTCAATTAAAGCAGGAGCTAAATTGCTCTAGGGATCTTAGGGTCTTCAATGAGGCTTTAAAGTGTCTTAGAGAGTTCGCTGTCGATTGGGTTGATATTTATCGATTAGTTCTTTAGGATTGATTTCTATTATGGGGATAACGACGCAGCACGAGTCATAGGGAAGTTAGAATGCTGATTTATCAGTTAACTCTTGAATGACACGCTGTTCGGGTTAGTATTGTTATTGTTGTTGTTATCAAGAGTCTGACCTCGTTGAAGTGGCTTTAGTGGACTCAAAGGTTGTTACTATTGTTGTTGTTAATTACCCTTGGTATTGTTAATAAAACTTGCTGATTCAATTGAGTTGCTATCATCATTGGAATATAGTTGTGATTGTTGATTAGCTCCTTACTGAGTTCCTTTGTTGTTGAGCTTATCTGCTAGCTGATTAAAATCAATTTCTGCAAAAACAGCATAAACCATCAATGCTAATGCAAACACATCACTTCTGAATTCTAGACTCGCACCACGTGAGCGAACCTCAGGGGAGACTAGCAAACCACTGCTGTTGTTCATGCCTGCAAGTGCAGTAATCCATTTAACTTTGACTCTTTAGGCCTCCGATCCTTTCTTACTCTTAGCTGCTTTCTCCCCTGGAATTTCAACAACAAACTAATCAGGATGTACCATTCCACCAACAGTATGATTCGTTGATTGCATCGCAAACAACCCCATAGCTATCTACAAGCAAATACTGAGTTTCTCAGCAAAATTCATTTTATTTCCTCGTGCTTTCAAATACCCCTTCAGTGACTGCTAGAAAGGAGAATAGATCTTGTAAAGATACCATTCTGTGCCTTCAGATGCTACAACACAAGCAACAGGTGCTTTGATGAACATATTTTAATGACACATCGCCATGATTTTGATTTCCTATTCCTGCATGAGAATATCACGAGATTCACTGATTCTACAGCGAAGCATGCTCACAGATTGATTAGTTGCTGTGATTGTACCACTCAAATGCAATATGGCATCAGATGATGGTGTTGATAACTGAAATGATTCTTATTTTTATGATTATGATACTAGCTGTGTATTCTCTTTGATCTTGAATTAGGATATCTTCAAATCTTGCATTAACAGTCTATTTAATCTTAACCCGGTTAAATACGGTTCATGCTACACTGAATACGTAACTTACATTCCTTTTACACTCTTCTTGGAGAAATGTTCTTCACACGATCTCGAGAAATCTTCACTCGACAGAAACTAACTGAAATTAAATGTCTCATTCGATAGAGTGCTATCACAAAGAGCTACATCAGATTCTAACGATTTCTAGATATTCAATGATTTAGCTTACCGAAGACTCCTAGCATCACCTGAGAATTATAAGCAATCGAATTTTACTAAACTAGATAAGAATGCTAATTGCTCAGGTGGCATGGATGCCTCATCGATTTGTCTATTCGAAAGCTTTGAGATGTTTGGGAAGGGCAAGACAGTATTCGATTAGATAAGCGCATTGACAGCTGCACGACGATCTGTGTAGTTAAACGTCGAAAGAATGAATTGAATAATTTAGAATATATCATTAGTATTGTTAGTGTCATTTTAGGACTTTTCACCACTCTATCTTAGATTTAATGGATTGTCTCCATTACCAGCATTCTCAATCTCCTCAATATCATTGACAATCGATTATTCTGTGCTGAGAACAAGATTGTTATTGTTGTTGTTGTTTGCATTTATGGGAGTAATAATATTATATTTGCTATCGAAATCATCATTTCCAAGCTATTTTTGTATTTATTCCCATTACTCCTTGCTCACTGAGTTATTCCCTGGGATTCTAGATGCTTTGTTAGATTGATTGATCGAAGGGACAATCACAGGAATTTCTTTGTATCCTTGAGGGTTCAAAGTATCAGCAGCAGCATCCTAGATATTGGCTTTATTAGTTTTGGGGATATTAGTAATGGGTATAATAGCAGCAGTTGGAGGAGGATGAGAATTGGTAGTACCATTAATATTATTATTAGTTTTGTTATTAGTAGAGTTAATCTGATTAGTGGGTTCATTCTTATATTAATTAACAGGCTGTGTTCTCGCTTATTAGTTAATGCTATTTCTGATGTTATTGCTTTAGTCATTTGGAATCTATTAGCTATTTGTTAGTTCTTAGTTTGATGGCTAGACTCTATCTGGGCTTGACTTCTTTGAAAGCAGTACACTTGAATCCTTAATATTTTTAGTGTCTAGAGGTTAATTGTTAATTCTACTATTGTTATCTCCTACAGCAGCAGCATTCCCAATAAGATTGAGCTGTTCCTTATTCTTCGCTTAGCTCTCCATTACTGGATGAGCATTACCTTTACTACTACTACTATTAATATTAGCATCATTATTATCTACTTTTATAGTTTTATCATTATTATTTCTTTCTATTTCATCTCCAGGTTATCTAGTCAATCTCATTGGTTCTCTTAAGTTATCTTACCTCTCCTTCTGCTACTACTACTTTTACTACATCTCCCTTTTATCTTCCAATTTATCATTAATTCTCTTATTATCTCTACTCTTCCTTATTTCTTCTTGTTCATCATCTTATTGTTTTTCTTATTATTTCTTTTGAAACTATTCACTCTACTATTTCTTAATCAACTATCTCACTCCAATCTGCTAGCTTTTCTCAGATAACTTCGATGAATCAAGTAGTTTCTTCATTTACTCATTGCTCCCTTAGTTTCGTTTATCTAACATTAAATAATCATCTGCCATATCATCGTCATAATCAGCATAATCTTCATCACCATATCCTCCTCCTTCACCAATTCTTTTCGATTAGATCTCAGCCGCTGAGATAATCCCACGAATTGGTGATTTATTAATATATTCAGGAGAAACAAAAGCTACTGCTGATTATGGCTATTGTAATTATTACCGCTACTGATCTAAGGGTAGTTCCTTCAACGATTCCTCTGAATCCTATGCATTCAGTTTCCTGCTAGGATTATTCAAGAACATATTACTTTCCTATTCTAAGATCCTACTCCGATCATTAGCATTCATACTTGAATACTCCATATTTGGTTACGCATCGTTGTTCATAATAATACCTCCATGATTAGCTTTACCTTCATTCTTTCCGTTGTAGCCTTCTCCTTCATTTATTATTCTTTGCTCTACATGATCTTGCTCCTCTGCTAAAGCTTTCCTGATTCGTTCAGGGGATGCTATGATATTATCTGTTTTGACTCTAACTTCCTTGAATAACACCTCGTTTTCCTTCCTTGCTGCTTCTAAGTTCTCTCGCAAATGATCGTTAGCATTTTAGATGCTTGTCAACTACTCCTAAGATAAAGCAGGTTCAGAAACACTGTCTTCAGGCTACTCCTACTACCCAGGTTATCCCTGGTATCTCTATAAGACCTCCCCTTCTCTTTGGTTGATTTCTTAGATAAACTCATTATCACTATTATTAATCTCCTAGCCGTATCTATTCATATCGCCGCCGTCTTTCTTCTCCTCTTCCTCTCTTTCTCTCCCATTCTTCGAATTCACCTTCATCTATCCACACACATAATAAACATCTAAATTTATGATTACTCCAGGCAACTCTTTCATCCCGCTTTAACCCCCTTCTATTCTTTCTCTGATATATCCTGTTACTTGCCATTCTTGTTAACTATGCTTCAGATTTGAATATTGCGTATTCAAATTCATCTTGTCTTCCTGCAGAAGACGAACCCGCTCTGAAAGCAGTCTCTCAATCTGCTAGTTATTCTTCTCCTATCTAACACACAAATCACACATATTTAATGCTCCAAATGTATCACCTGTTAACCAATCAATAACTCAATCCCTTCCTTTATTTATTTAGTTACTGAAATGCTTGCAGTTTGTTCTCAAGTAATGCTTTATCTAGTGCCTATCTCATTGCTACGACTTAGTTAAAATACACTAATCTCTCTTCTTCTAATTTTCTGATGTTCTCTGTTTGCATTCGCTGCTCAAGTGATTCCTCCTGCACAAGTAAACTGCTCTTTTTTTTATTCTGCTTCACAGGCTTACTGCTTGTATTGCTAAGTAGACTGTCTTTATGAGCTACCTAACTGCTGTTATTCGTGTTATTGTCATTCCCTGATGGTTTTCTGTTAGGACTCCTGATAATCTTTGTGATCTTATAACTTGGCTATTGTTATTATGACTACTACTACTGTTACGATTGAATTACTTCTTATTATTTCTATTTCTACATGTCATTTTGATTTTTCACTGTATTTTCATTCTAATATTCCTCATTATTGTTCTGCTTTTCCTGTTATTGCTGTAATTACTTCTCTCTTGCCTCCAGCAGTCTTCCTTGCAACTAAGCAATGCTATTCTATTAAAGCAAATCAAATACAACACACATCATTGTCAAACCAAGCATACTCTAATAACACACGCACATACCTCAATAGATTTGATCATATCCTTATTTTGTATGTTATCAGCCATAAGTTGTTGCAACTCTTTTTCTAACTTAACCTTCTACTCCTTATTAAAAGCCTGCTGTGCTAAGTTTTACTATTATTAATATTGTTAAAATTCCTATTGATCTTATCTATCATGTTCTTAGAATTATCGCTATGGCAGTAACTACTATCTCTATTGCTATTGCAGAATATCCTATGTAAAAGAGCTATTTCCCCCTAATTCTCTAGGACGAGCAGGTTCCCCTATTCGACTATTCTCTATGCTTCTGAGCTATTATTTCTCTTATTCTACTATCATACTATTCTACTAGAATAACTTATTCTTCTAGCTATCTCCGACTACTGGTAGAGACAGTCTATCTTATTGTTTCTTTTTCTTTTTCGGCGAGGATCTTATCGGCTATGGTAGTTTCGGGGGAGATAATGACCGATTTGTCTTTTTCTTCTTCATCGAAAGTCCATTATTCGGTGAACTATTCAATGTTTAGTTTTATTGTTTCTTAGAGATCATATTTGGCTAGGGAGAATCTGAAGGCAGCGATGGCATCATTGTCTTTTTCTGTAAGGACTTTGACTTCACAGGTGAAATCAACTACTAGAGTTGATATGTTTACTAAGACGGCTTCTTTTAAGGTGAATCATAGAACATCTATTGCTGCTGTTATTGTTGTTATTGCTTGAGAGGAGAACCATATGAAGGATATTATTGTTATGAAAGTAACGGCAACTACCTTTCACCACCACCACCAGCAGCAGCAGCAATCCTACTCATGACTGGTTCATTATCCTCTTCTCCATCATCTCCTTAGTTCAATTAATAGTCCTCCTTCCCAAGCGTCGTTTTCCTGACTAAATACACTTTCTTCTTCTAATTCTGCAGGAGATTGTTTTACTATTCTTCCTACCACTATCGCTGTTGGATTTATTATTGTTACCATTGCTTCTCTTGATACATAGTCTAACCATCACTAGGGATATAGTTACTCTACATAGAGTTCATCTTCTAGACTCTCTTGCGCTGATCCATTTATCTACCGTTGAGAAGAGAGAGCGCAAAGGAATTACTTAATATATTAATAATAATTCTTGAGAATAACCTTATTAATCTCCAACCACGAAATCCTTGGAAGATGTTTATTTTTACTTTTAAGTCACAAGTTCGCTGATGCGCTCAAAAACACTTATCAAACAAATTAATCAACTCGAGAAACTGAAATTAACTGTGAGAAATTGAATTTGCTTTTATTTAATAACCAAAATACTTTTCCCTCCTTTTGTGTGTGTGCTTTCTCTGATTCTTTTATTAATCCCCCACTGACAAATAAAGCAACTAAAAATTGGCTTACATTCACTTACTCAATAATCAAAGATTAACCAAATTAGTGGGGAGAAAAAAAGAGAGGGATGTCTTATTATCTACAGAATTAAAGTATGCAAAATTGAATAAAACTTTGATGATAAAATGTCTGTAAGATTGATAATTGTTGTTGTTCTTTCAACAAAAGCAGACAAAAAGTGACACCACATTTATGATTGTTTGTATAATGTTAATATGGGTATTTCCGTTTTTCTAACATGGAAGAAAATTGACATCGGTATGTTCCTGTATTCATCTTCTTTTAGCAGGTTTCTTGTGATTTTTATCAGCATTTGACTTCTTTCTTTCTTCTTCTTCTACAAAAAAAAAAGACAAAAGTTTAAATGAATTTCAAAAACTAACCCTAACAAATTTATATAAATAAGTTACTTCTAGCATTTTCAGCCATATCACTCCAGCTTTCTCCTTCTTCGCTGAGATCTTCATCTCCGAACTCATCGTCATCATCATCGTCTTCGTCTTCTTCGCCATAAGAATCATCGCTGCCTCCGGAGATACTCTCACTAACATCGTCGTCCTTGTCTTCTTCGCCCGAATATGACTCATCACCTTCATCTGAATCCTCTTCTTCACCATCAGATTCTCCTAAGATAATGTTCCAGCCACCATCTTCAACGAACGCTGTCACATCTTGCCTGATCGTTCTCAAGATATTCGCCCAAGAGAAACTTTTCGTGGATTCAAAGTAAAGAAGATTCTAGCTATTCAACCAGTTCTTCACGATCTCAGCTTTGTCGATAGGGATAGATGCGATTCTAGTCACAGGTCGCTCGTAGTCTTTGAAGATAAACACTAAGTCAAAGTTTTTTAGTCGACCCTATTTGTTTGAAATTATCAAAAAAGAAAAATGGTTAAATAAGAGGCTGAAAAAATAACACCAAGAGCTAATAATAACGCATACGATCATTCTTTCGAAGCAAGCGAGTTCGACTTCTTCAAGTGACATGATGAAGAATGGTGATTCGATGATATTCATGAGTGTATTTTATGTTGGTTGCAGTAAGCAAGTCGATCTAATCGGAGACCCATAAAATCCGAGATTAGGATAAGGTACTTCGAATTAAATTCTGTTATTGAGTTAAGATTCGACTTCCTTGTAGAATGCCTCGAAATCCTTATTAAGTTTCTTTCTTCTTGCCTTTTCCATCTATTCCTCCTCAATCTCATCGTAATCATGACCTCTTCGACGGTTATCTAAGATAAATAGGAGAAAAAAAACAGTCAATTTATCATACAATTATGATTTCTCTTTTTCCTCTCTCTTTTTGTGAATATCTTACTGAGATCTTCAGGTGGTAATCCAGCTTCTGTGAAGAACTGCACATCGAAGACTTTCTTTTTCCCTAAGAAAATTGGATTCTTAAGATGGAAGTGTATTGCGACGATCATTTCATTATCGCAGGGCTGGAAAATAGCATGCTTGATGTTCGAGAAGATCACATCGATTTTTTCATTTTTTGTGGTCATATATCTGAACCCATTGAGATGCAACTCCAGCATGCCACTCACTTTCAATTTAGAAATAACAGGTCGCACTTTCAGATTCCTCAAGGCAGGGCGCTTGTTATTTCTCATTTGCAATTTATCCTACTCGACGAGTTCGTCTCTGTTTTTGGCTTCCAACTCGCTCTACTTGATTTTAGCCTGAAGATCCTTGATTTTTTTGATAGTCTCAGCCATATTTGCACCGTTTTTACTTCTGAAAGTGAGTTCCTTAATGTAAACGACTTGCTCGTTGATCTTAGGGAAGGTGATATTCGCTAGATTGCTGCCACTAGAGGGCTAGAAACGAACAAAAAAAAAATTCAGCAAATGAATATTAAACGTTTTTCTCATTTTTACATTGTAGAAGTTAAGTCTGAGTGTGGTGGTCTTGCCTTCTTCATTCTTGGAATAGTTCTTAATGAGAGACACGTGGAATGGAACTAATTCTCCGTTGATAGGTAGCAACACTGCGTTATGCTTAACATCCACGGAAATCTAATTCTTATGGGATTCCCTAGGAATCTCCTCGATGCTCTTGTAGCATTACACCTTGTCTAACTCAAGTGTCTTCGAGTTGACTTTACTAGACAAGAACCCATTCGCTGAGAGTCTATTCTACAGTTCCTGCAACTTATCCGATCTCAACTCCAGCTGATGCTTCTATCTCTCTTTCTCTGACACAATCGTAGTGTTCTTGTGATAAGCATTTCTCGTTCTTCTTCCGTCTGAGATAATATTCTCTTTTTCAAGATCATCTTCTTCAGCCTCGTCTTCTTGATTCTCATCTTGAATGCTATACGAAATATCCTCATATTTCCTGGATACTTTGTATGTCATCACAGCATTGGGTTGGGATTGTTTTCTCACAGCGACAGTATCACTAATCTGAATAGCATAGATCTTATCCTTCTCGTTAGTTAGATTATCAAATCCAACTACCACATTAAAGACCATACCCTCCTCGACTTCCTTCTCGTTCTTCCCGTTGATATACAGATTTGACTCGCGAAACTCCAAACCTATCTAAATTACCCCACAAAGAACAAAAATGAATCAAAACCGATAATTCAAATATTCAAATGCGTTTTATGTTACTCCAAATCCGAAGTTCGTAGGTATTTTATCCTTCAGTTGTGGAATTTTCTCGTTGATGAAAGCAACAGCATTCTCATAGACGGTTTTTAGCTACGTGCCTGGTTTCAGTTGCACAGCAATTTGATTCTACAGATCATATACTTTCTAGTAGATTTTCTTCTGTTCATTCGTAGGATCAATGAATAGAGTTCTGACAATGTTTGAGTGGTATTCCATGTACTTAGTGCCGACAGATGCGATGATAGTATCATACGAGAGTAGTTCATTGCTGGACTAAGCGTTAGGTCTAAATCAAAACAAAAATATGTATATTTGCCATCCTTTGAAGCATCAAATGAGATATGAGATTCGATTACTTGAGATCATATTTCCCACCAGATTGCAGAATGGGCGAATAAGCGAGATCAATACTGCTGAGATCCCCTCCTATTTCCTGAAAATTTAAAATAATTCATTTAATTTAGCTTGCCTAATTAGCAGATGAGAGTAATTTTTATTCTGCAGCGGGAGATTTGAAATGCATAAAACTTGCTTTGCTCTTAGTAATTATGTTTGAATTTCAATTAATTCTTCTCTCCCTCCCTCTCTTCTTGCTTTTTGATATTATTACATCTGCAATGATTTTTTGTTCTTTCTCGTTTTCAATGAGTTCTTCTATTTTCGCGGCTATTTCATGGTGACTCTTTTTCCCTTCTTCCTCGATAATCGTCTCCACTTCCTTGATCAGTCTCTACTCTAAGTACACACTCACTTTTGCTGCTTTCCCAATGTAAGACTGTCAAACAAAAAATACATATTTAATTATAAAAACAAAAAGAGAGATAATTCTTATCTGTTCTTACAATTTCATTCTGATCTTTGACAGCTAGACAGTCTTGTATAAATAACCCACAATCTACGAATTTATAGTTCTCTCCAGCGGCTGCTGCTTTTTGTATGTACGTATCATATTCTCCCATGAATGGACCGATTTGAGCTTCCTTGAGGATTGTCCCGATGACAAATGAAGATTTCTTGAGATCCTTCTAAAGCACGTCAAACAGCTGCTTTAGCTAATCAGAGTTGCTTGATGGGTCTTTCTCGATTAATTCAATGTTAAGTTCCTTAGCTTCAGGGTGGTCTTGAACAGGCTTCAACATTGTGACTTTGAGGAAAGAGAAAAATGAGAAAAATATTATCAATTTAAAAAACAAATATGAAACTAAGGCAATCCTGCCATCATTGTCCCATGGTTGGATGTTACTTTTTTTGCTGCCTGCGATAATCGCGAAGGTCTTGCGAGTGATTAGGATAATGGTGTCGATGAAGTCAAATCCAAAGTACCACATGGACACTGCGGAAGTCTTGATTTTGTTTCCGTTCTGATCTTTTCCATTCTTGATCACTAGCGCGTCCATTTCAGTGTAGTTAGCTGACTTTTAGGGGGAAAGCATCATAACAAAAAATGGAAATTAGACATCAGAGAAATTTTCGTTTATGAGGATAAGATAGCCCCACAAAGAGCCATTTATATTTTCATGGCAAAGAGAAACTAAAAAATGAAGGAAAATATCTAGTTTTCAACATGTTCTGAATATTTTAATACCTTGCTCCAGACGCTAAGGAGCTGCTTGTGATGCTGGAAGAACACATCCGCTTTAACTTTGCTCATGATATTATCTAAATTACTTCTCTCTCTCTTTCTCTCTTTCTCTCTTTTGTTTCTGATTTATTTTTTTTATAATTTATCCTCAGGCTGATTTCGCGCTTCTTT
>Ga0302271_10000600_pt1 | contig 35559 bp, 11 predicted proteins | sample III_Bog_N1_1_FD_198767 | JGI IMG/M metagenome (GOLD analysis project Ga0302271, IMG submission 198767) | Peat permafrost microbial communities from Stordalen Mire near Abisko, Sweden - III_Bog_N1_1 | ecosystem: Environmental > Terrestrial > Soil > Wetlands > Peat | place: Sweden: Abisko... | reverse complement strand
AGAAAGCCCAAGGCATTTAAATTCAAAAAATAATTGGGAAACTTAGCGTAAAGCGATTCAAAGCTATTCTGTGTACTTGATCTAATTTGTTGAGCAGCTGCAAATACATATTGTATGCAGGCTAGATTGACCTAAATGATATTTCTCCCAGCTATGGATGCTACTGTTGCTGGTATTCTTAAAAATTCGGTGGGAGTTGAGAGGGATTCTGAGTTATTTAACTTCTTGAACAAGAGCCAACTCTAGAATCTGATTTCTGCATATCTGAGAAATATCCCTTCTAAGGAATATATTGACTCTGCAGCTAATCCATCATGAGATTCTATTCCCCATTAAAACTACTCTTATGATTCAAACTTCCTGATTTCTTTTGATTTCCATTATTATTTGTTATCTGCTTGTGCTAGTTTAGCCCGCATTAATTGATATTTGTATTCCCTGCGCTGCTGCTTGTTTTAGTTTGTGTGTTTTGCTAAGAATATTTTTATAATATCGAAGAAGATGATGAAGCTGATTTTTCTTGGGTGCCTTTGCTGTAATGTGGATTGTTCTTTTCAGGAATCAGTTTATCAGCGAGCATAGTTTACAAGATGTGATTCATGATATTAAACTTTTGGAATGATCTCTTGAATTCAAGATAAAGAAATCAAAGAAATAATTAATCATACTCTTTTGTCTTAACCCAGAGAACACCTTTTTTAAGGTCTTTTCATATCAAATTTCCCCCCTATCTCTAGCTCATCAGAAGAAGAAAAAGACTAATGGAATTATTCAGCAGAAACTGAATTTCTAATAAGGATTTAAAAGATATTTTTGGAGTTTTTCCCTTTTGGTCAAAACAAATGTATGTTCACACTGCTCTTTGGAGAAAGCTAAAGTAGGAGACAAAAAAGAAAAGGATAGGAAAGTCCCTAAGTATGATTCAAGTGTGAGATGAAACAACAAAATATTTCCATATTTGCAAAATCAATTGAATTCATTTCATTATTTAATAAAAATAATCTGATCGAGAATTAAATAAAAAATTTAAATAAATTTTACAATTTTCTTATGCCACACTTGGAAGGATTTCGCAAGTCTATCAGTATAAAATAAACTTTCTATGGAAAGAGAGAGAGAGAGAGAGATAAATATGTTTGGAGAGATTTCGAAGGACTGAAAATTATTCATTCTTACTTTTTGATTTCTAAATAAATTTATGTACTTTAAGACAGAATACATACAGTTTTACAATATCACAGATTTCCAAAATCCTATTCGCATTAAAAAGAAGAGAAATTCAAAATCTCCAAACAATCGCCTTGGGAAATAATGCACAAAAAGGATTTATTTTTTTTCTTCCAGTTGTTGAGCGTTTTATTGAGCATTACTTTCTTTTTGGTTAGTGATATATTTGAAAATTATTGAGAGTCCTCTTAGCTATTATTTTATTAGCGTGTTTAATTTATTAATTTACTTGCCTGAAATCGTTTTTCTTTTTTACTGGTAAAAAACTACTTTGATTCTATTTGCTTTCTTGGATTTTAATTGAAAACTGCCTTGTAATTCAAATAATTTTCATGGCTTTTAGATCAATCTCTGAGTTAAAAGCTTAGAGAAATAAAACACTCGCTTGGTTCCCAGAGCAGAACGTATCTGCAAACCTGCAAACCCTATTTTTGGCTGATTTATTTTCCTTTTTCTTTTTAATGTGAAGAGTGAAGGAATCAAATGAGAAAAAAGATATTCTTAAATCTAATAGAGCCATACATTGACTGAGCATTTATTATTGAATTTACGATTTTAGAGTTGGTAATAAGGAAGAATTACATTTTTTTTGTATATGGATTGATTTGCTGATTTGTTTGTTTTTTCCCACAAAAATTGTTTCTTTTTTTGTCTGAATTAGAAGAACTATGAGCAGCAAACTAGTAGACGGCGAAAAAAGAAAAAAAGAGATAAAAAATGAAGATCTCATTGATCTCATCGAGGGATATGCTTTTCCTATTACTACACCGTTTGGAAAGATTCTTTCACTTTCAGGTGATTTGCTGACAGCTGGAAGGCCACTTCGAAACATCGAAGCTAATATTGAGAAGTTCATCCGACCTTTTGCTGGGTACACTTATAGAAGAGTTTCTCTAGGAGAGAAGGCTCGAATTCATGCTAAGAAAAGTGTTGCAGAATTACTCCGTCTTAGTAGTGAGACGCATGAGATTGTGTTTCTGCATTCAAATGCCGAAATGGAGCCTTTTCGAAGGATTACTTCAATATTTTTAGAAGCCTTGACGAAAGAGAAAGCTGGCTCAAGAGTTCAAGTGTATTTGCAGACAAACTAATCTTATGTGAATGTGATGCCTTGGCTGTAGAATCCAGAGAGAATTAAAATTATAACACTGGAGTCAGATGAGTCTGGCAGCTTAGGAGCAAGCACAATTGTCAATGCAGTCCTCAAGCATGCCTCCAAGGCTAAATTCAATATAGTGTAACTCCAAGCTCTGTCTTCTAAGACAAAATAGAAATTAGATTTGTAAGGCTTCCAAGCATAGATCGAAGCATTAAGGATCGAATATCCAAATTCACAGTTTGCGTGCATCATCGATGCGACACCACTTATCTCTGGGTCAGGATACAGCAATAAAGAAATCGAAGATGCATTAAATTTCTTCGATTTCAGTATTATCTAAACAAGCAGACTTCTTGGAGGCTCCCTTGCTGCAAGTATTATGGTCTGCAGAAAATCAAAACTAGCAAGTCTGCAAGTTAAACTATCTAACGCCGATCTGAGCGATGAAGTTGAACCTACTTCTGTACTTAGAGCATCCCATTTACTTGAGTTTTACTATGCCTAGGGGCTCTCATAGCGAATCGAATCAAGCTAGAATACCTAGTTATTTTTCGATGAAGTATAAAAAGTCAATTAGCGACTCAGAGAAACAAGTGTTTTGAATAAAATCGATCTTGGAGGTATAAAAACAGCTCCTACAGCTGGCAGATATTCTATTATGATTCTAAACGAAGGGAGCTAGGACTTTTTAGAAGAAGAATTCAAAGGATATCCGATAATTCTAGCTAAACATTTGGCATAAATTCTGAATGATTTATTTGGAATTCAAGTTAAAGCTAATAACATGCTTCAATCCACGCAATATCGTTTTAGATTTTCAGATATCCCGATTGCAGCCATAACAAAATACGGTTTGACACCAGAAACAGGGAACGTAGAGATGAATGCAAGCACTATTGAGTTGGATATACATTTCCTGTTAACTCCAGATGAAATTATGTATATTACAAGTGCACTTGAATAAATTGCTCTAGGGTCAGGAAAGCTGTTAAAGTATTACAATAAAAAGCTGCTCAAGCCTAAATATTTTATCCCATAACAAGTTAATATCTCCTTGGTTGCTTGCTCGAATTTTCCATATGTCGAAACGGACATTTCAAACAGAGAAGAGCAATACGCGACTTAGCTTTATGAATCCTCTATAATTCTAAAATAACCAGCAAATTACTTCACGATTTCTGAAAATTGGAGTGAAGAAAAATCGACTGTTTTCCCATTAGATGCCTTAGCCGATTCGTTTCCACTGAAAGCTAGAAAAACTGATGTAGTAACCAAAGATAATGACTCTGATTCAGACAATTCCGTAGATTCGTAGATTCAAACTAATGATCTTGATAGTAATCATAATTAATGGCATTTCAACTATTTTAAAAAAAAGTAAAACTTTGTAAATAAATAATTTATTTTTTTCTGCAAAAAAAGAAAATGAAGCAATATTAAACTTCAGAGCAGTCTAAGAAGCAAGAAAGCTGATACTCCGCATCTAGAACAATGGGGTAAATTGTTTTTTTTTTTTAAATTCAAAAACAGTTTAAGACTGTATTGTTTGTTTATTAAAACAGCCTGACACACCTAAAAATGGAGATTTAAGAAGGAATTCAAAAAACGATACTCGGAGAGACTCCATTTAACCATCAGAGGAAGAACAGCCATAAATGAGTCAGCAGTATTTAGAATAGTTAAGGGGATAAATCAGAAGAGAACTTCGAGGTGAGCTACGGGAGGAAGTCGAGTAGGAAATCAAGGAAAAAGAAGAAAAAGCTGCTGCTGAGAAAGCTGCAGCCAAGAAAAGAGATGCCAAATTCTTGATGAACGAGCAGATTCAAATTAAAGAAAAGCGTTTGAAAAATTTAAAAGCTATTTTTTCATTTTATTCTACGCTTCCAGATGTTCTCGAGGAGAAAAAAGAACTCCCTGAAAGCGATCAAAGAAACGATAAAACGCCCATTCCTTTTTTCCTTAGGAAACTCGGTTAGCAAGAAAACTTTTAAAAACTCGGCTTGAATAAATTCTTCAAATTCTGTGATGATTTCGAGTTAATCTCTGAGCAACTTGATCTCAAAACGCTTTACAAACTCTTCACCAAAGTCTGTCCTCATAACGAGACAACTTCTTAAAAACCTGCTAAATCAGTGTATTCCTTGTAGCTTTAAGCGATTCTCAAAAATTCGCCTGCTGTTTCAACCCCATCTACAACAGCAGGCGTTTCCTCAGCTGCGACAAGGAAAATAAACTCTAAAATGCTCAATTCCTCCGATATTTCTGAGAGCAACAATAGCAATAAAATATCTCTAGCTTATCCTGGAGAAGTAGATTTCAATTAATTCTCACTGATAATAGAAAAAATGGCATAGGTTTTTTACGCCAAGAACGATAACCTGTACACTCAATTCGATAAGATAGACTAGTTTCACAAACATTTAGGTTTAGATGACAAGTAAAACTACAAACACAGAATGAAACCAGAAGGACTTGTGAGTTTTTCGTTCTTGTTTCATGATAAATATCAAATATTCACATAGGCACCACCTAATTTTCGAAATAACTCCTCTGTAAATGCTTCTTTAATTTAAAAGCCCAAAATCGCAGGAAACAAGCAATCTGCATTAGCTCTTAGTGACTTGGAAATCCCAAAACAAGCATATTAATCATAATCAAATTCTTCTCTTAGCTCACCGTATTTCAGCGCTATCCAGCAGAGTACAAATACAAATACCAATAATTCTCAGCTAGACTAAGAAATAATTGGTGACACTAGAATCTACGTTTCTTAGCTAAATTATTAGAATAAAATAAATTAAAATACTAACGATCAAAGCATCCTCAATAACAACAACAACAGTACCACCAATGCTTCGAGAGTTCAAACAGAGTTACCCTAGATGAAATCTAAGTCAAAAATAACCAAAAATTCTTCCTTTAATTTACTGCCATCGTTGACTTAAATCCCGATTGTGCCTCATATCGGAATGTTGCGAGAAGTCGAGTGGAGACAGGACTAAGACAGCATGAATCCCAAGTTGCTTTACAATGATCCTACAATCTCCTAGCAAGACATTCTCTAAGAACTCACATAGATTTCATAAACTAAAAAAATACCCTAGCAACGAATCTCTTCTCTTCCACCTACTTAAAACCCTAAAACAAATATAAACAACTCCTCATAATAGTAATTTGCTAGCCCTTTAAAAGCCAAGGGTTCAACTAAACCTGAGTTTGTCACACCAGGAAACAATAATAACACCAGAAATGCACTCAACAACAGTATTTCTAATCCAACTCATAATTTAATTAGCAACAACAACAACAATAATTCTTAATTCCCAAGCATCTAGCCATCCTAGTTTCAATAGATGAGTTCACCTAAATTATCTGGAGACAGAGGAGTCTACTCCCCGAATATCGCTCAAGCAGATATTCGTCAATAGTAAGTTATCTCTAGAGCAAAATAACTAGCCATCTTGGAGAAGGAAAAAGAAAGAGATCTACAGAGACTGCGAGGTGGAACTGAGGGAGATTCCCCATCTTCCTCGCACCATCACAAGAACCTTTCTAAAGCCGATACGTCTATTCTGAGCATAAAGTAATCTCATTCACCTGTTCTTTTCTCAAACGCATTGAAAAAATGATCAAATTTTCAAGATATATTAGTATGCATTTGTATTATTTTTACTGTTATTGCTATTTTTGTATGTCTCAATTCGTTGAGTTTCACAAAAGTCTATTTTTCTTATCAATTTACACCAAGTATTCAGTATTATATTATGGATACTGTAGCTGGGGGGATGACGAGTTAGCTGCGGGAAAAAATTCAAAAACTGTAAACGAAAATGTATGGTAGGGGAAGCAAGAAGACATCACTAAATTTAGAATTGAATGAAAGAATGATGATTACTTGCTGAATAGGGAGGATGAGGAAGAGGATTTTTTGGCTAATAAATAAAACAAAAAGCAAATAATTGAATAAAAAGATACGCAAACTAGATAAGAATGGGCAAAGCATTTGCAAATGGAGTCAAATTTTTCAACCTCGCATTAGCGTAAATATTATGATGTGAAAATAACATAAATCAAGCACTTATCTTTGAAATCTACAAGGTTTTAATACGTTGACTATTTTGTTTATGAATTCAACAGTGCGTTGCTGATCGGTCTATCAGTGTATTCGATCATCCTGTTAGCTCCATTGTATTCCATCAGTGATCTGGAATTCTTCAATTTCTTCACGCCATTCTTCCTTATGTAAAAAACTAAAAAGCAGAACTAAGATCAGAGCAAACTAAATTTCAACTTTAGTAAATATATTCTGATTTTTCCATTTATTTTGCATAAAGTCTCCTTGGACTAATGCTGATTGGTGCGGAGTTAAAAGCAGAGATAATCACAAACTACTTCAAATTCCTTCATACATTTCTTGGACGCGGAGTCTTCAACATCTAGTATTAACACACAAAAATGCATCAATAATCCACAGATGATCATAATCTCTTATTAATGTGATTTGGACAGTAACTAACTTCAAAAATATTTTTAAAAAACAGTTTAGCATCAATAGCCATCTACATCTTCGACGCTGGCAGTGTTGCAGGATGGATATTCGGATGCATTTTATTCTTCAGTGGACTATTCTACATCGGACTTCATTTCGTCAAGGTTTAAGAATATTTATAAACAAAAAATGTTATTTTTTGAATGCCATATTCCCTTCTTTTTTATGATTGAATTGCTTATTATATTTGACATTGGTATTTGGACATTGTTATTTCAGCCTTCAGACGAAGTCTTTGGAAGCTCAGTTTGAGATACAATATTGCTTAACAAAAATCTCAATAATATATCCATTTAGTAAATTAATTTATTTGAGTCATACTCTGCAAACTCTGATAAGTATCCATAACAAATATTCGTTTAAATTTTTTCATTTCAAATAAAAAATACTCAGATTTAGGACTAAGCATATCAGGAATAATTCAATTTGAATAATAGCTTTACAAGAAATTGATGTGATGCTGTTTACATAAAAAAAATGTAGAAATAAGCTTTTGTATTGCATTGTGTTGTTAAATCGAGTTTAACTTTTCCTGAAAAGTTAATATTTGTGCTTTAGAAAGTTCTATTAGTTGATTGCTGCTAATTTGCTCCTTCCAAAAAAGCAAAATCAGTATTATGCAGGGATAAAGAGAGAGAGAGAGAGAGAAATTAAGAAAGCTTCTATTTTTTCCTTCTTATTTGATAAAGAGTTCAAATATCATAATTAATCTCTCTCTCTAAGGATCAGAAAAGAATATTGATATTCCATTTCTCCTCACAATGCTGCCATTTCATCAAAATCTTAGAATCTTTTTCTAAACTTTCTCAAATTCTCCAGTTGCAGCATATCGCACTAAGAAAATCTTGCCATTTGATCCACCTTTCACACAACGATTTCAAATACTCGAAGGAAAATATCTTGTACCCTTTCCTCCATTGAAGCCATTGACATCCTACAACGCCTTCACGCTTGAATACACCAAGATCATTAGAGAAAACTACTAAAAAGAACCTACAAATGTTATTCTCAAGAAACTCAGTAGTCTCTGGAATAACGAAGAATTCATGACCGAACACAAACTTGAACTCATAAATCTCTCTAAATTTCAATATGATCTCTTCTTCAGAGAGTAGATATTCTATTAATAGCATTACACCAAGCCAACCAAGCCAGCTAATTCGTTTTAAATCTACATGCGCGAGTAATACCCTAAAATCTAAAATGAGCTCAACACAAATGATTTCAAAGTCGTCTCTGGTTGTGTCTCCACCAAATGGGCTGCCTTATCAAATGAAGAAAAACAGACATACAAACAGATCTACGAGAATTCAAAAGTTTCATTTTACGATGATCTTCAAAGATTCGAGAACACATTTAAGATTCCCTATGAAAATTCATCGAATGTGTTTAATTTATTTCTGAAGGAGCATTTCAAGACTAAAGAGGTTAGTTTTGCAAGTGATGCTGAACACAGAAAATATTTCGAAGATCTTCGTGTTTAGTTCTAAAATCTGTCGTAACATGAGAAGGATATCTTAGAGAAGAAGAAAGCAGAAAATGCAGAGAATTTAAAAGTTAAAATAAAGGAGTTTAAGAAGTATTTTGATTTGTCAGAAGAAGATTTTTAAGATATTTGTGAGACGATCAAGAATAAGCATAAGGCAGATAAGTAAGAGAAAAATAAAAAGAACTCAGAGAAAGTTGTAATTGAAGAATACAGTGAGATTCCTTTGGCAGAAGATAAAAACTCTGGGCTCATTGAAGAGATAAAATAACAAAAAGGAGGAAAAAGAAAAGATAAAGAAGATGGCATGATATAATCAGAATCAGAAATGAAGAATGATAAGAAGAAGAAGAAACCAAGAAAATAAAGTGAAGGAAATTAAAAAAGTAGCTGAGGGAGAATATAAAATATTAACAATAATAAGAGTATTTGCTTTTGGATTGATTTAGCGTAGGAAATATCGAATTGAATATAAGAAGAAAAATTCCTTTCAAGGCTTAAAACTGAACTTAAAAATATTGCTAAAAGGAAGGGGATGCTGCAAGATGAAGAGATCCTTGGGATGGAAAGAAGCCATATGAAATAATGAGAAAAAATAGGGAACTCCTCTTTTTGAAATGTTTTATTTGTTTTATATTCATGTGTCTGTTGCCAAATCAACTTAGTTTTCTATTAAATCAGTGTTATTAATACTATTATTTGTTACAAATGAAAGCCCATTTAGTTGTGTGTGTATGCGAAAATGTGTATCTGGAAAATATTCTTGATTTCAGAAGATAATATTTACAAATCAATCGAAAAAAATATCAAAATTTTTAATCTTAATAGTTTTTTTGTATTTGTTTTTTTCTACTTAAAACATTCCGAGAGATCATTCTAATCATGAACACAATTGAGCAGCAAGTTCGCGGATTGCTAAGTAGCATCTACAGCAATAAATTAATCCAGTTATCTTGCAAAAACAGTGGAGGTAGCTACATTGGAAGAATGCTGATCGAAACTTCGCTAAGTGGTAGCAGCAGTGAAAAAGGAATCAGTGCAAGTATCCTCAAGAGTTATCTGCATTCAGTTTAGAAAAACAACTATCTGACACTTGATTCTTCTTTTCGACTCACTTAATCATAACTCTAGCCGAAGTTCGATGCTGTCTTCAAAGCGAGCTAGAAATATATCCAAGGCGAGCTTCATGATCTGTCGAAGCTGCTAAAATAGCAGGAACTTTCTACGAATGGTAGAAAATGATGATAGATTTGATTCCTTTTATTGATCTTAAGATACACACACACACACACACACAAGCCTGCTTATTTTTCTTTTTGAATATTTTTAGAAAAAAATAATAACTTGAATATTTGGCTGATTTTTTTTGATAGTTCCATTGTTGGTTCTTGAACAAAATGGAGACATCCTCATCCTCCCTGATAAGCTCGCTATCGAATAAGCAATAAAGTAAAAACAAAAATCATTTTTATCATTTCATAAATGGTTTTTAAGAACAAAAACAATCTCTCTTTCTTTCTTTATCTTTAGTTAACATTTTGCTTTTTTTTCCCCTTAAAATTTGCATAGATCTGGGAAACTCTACGTGATAATTGGCAAGATCATAAATGTCTAAGGCTTGCAGATTCTTGATGAAATGAAGCTCAACCCGAAAACCAAAACTATCAAGCTGTCTGATGTTACATCCTACAAATAGGTTCTCTTAAATAACTTGCTGGTATTTGCCAGTGTCGTCCTTGGAATTAGCATATTCTCTGATGTTTTTAAACCTGATCTTATGATGAACCTACTCAACCCGCTTATCAACAATGAACAATAACATAAACTTATCTTTGGAAAATACTCGAATAACTACTAAGCAACTCAAAATAATGAGAATAGTAGCTGATATGAGAGAGTATTAGACAAAAAAAAGGGAGAAGAGTGTATAATCAAGAATTAGTTGTGTTTTTTATGTTTTAAAAATAAATTATTTTTGCCTTCAAAGTAGATACAAATGAATCTTGCAAAATGGAATATTATTTATCAATGAAAATGATTGAAAGTCAAGAAAAGATAAATCGAAAGAGACATGCAGAGAGTTGATTGTTTGATTTGATATAAAAACCCATGAAAGAAAAAGATATTAGAAAAAAGAAGAGAAGATATTTTGAAAAAGACATAATTTACATTTGAGGAAATAAATAATACAATAGACAATTAGCTAATACATTAGTACTCATAAATGATTTAAACAATAAATAAAAAAATATCCTTACAATTCTATTAGTAAATACCCATAAAATACGCCTACTGCTTCTTCTACTTTCAAAGACTCTCAACGAAATCGCTGAATCACATTTGTCCTTTTTCTTCATAACATATTGTTGCTATCTGTAAGATTGAAATCCTTTAGCAATGCACTTTCAAAATTACTGAGAGTTTCCTTGGAGAGCTAGCTCTGAAATTCCTTTATTAATTGTTTCTTCGTTGTAGCGGTGGATGACGACAAAGCACCAGCCCCTGAAGCTCCATTTTTCCTCTCCAATGAACTCAATACACTCTCTAATTCACCTGGAAAAACTCAAAGTCAAATCAAGAAATAAAACCTAATAATCTTACAATTTATGAGCTTCCAAAGTTGGTTGTCAACTACTCCAGTGCAAGCAATGCCATGCTGTTTTTAGTACAACTTCACCATAGTCTCTGTGTAGTTACCAAAATGCCCGTTTTCAAGGATTTCACATTGAGGGAGTAGTAACTTTAAGCTGCGTTGTAGCACTCTCACGTCAGCATCATCCTTTGGTGGTTACTTTTCTGTGTTCTGTCTCTCGATACGGTTCGATTGAACTCCCTTATCGACGAGGATCTATTTTCACAATAAGATTAATTTATTTTTATTAAAATTACAATAAACTTAATCACCTTTGTATCAGCAATTATTCGCTTGATTTCGTCTTCTTGCTTGGTCGGGGAGGATTTGCTGTTTGCTGAGCTTTGATTGGAAGTAGTAGTTGGAAGTTAACTTGTTCCACTAGCTTTGTTGGATGGAGGGGGTATGATGATATTACCTTATTAGGAAGTAGGCTATTGTCCTTAAGACTTAAGAGTATTATTGTTGTTGTTAATATTTGTAGAAGGCGTATTGCTGCTACCTAATGTTTATGGAGAAGGTGAGGGAAGGTTGGTTAATGGTAAAGATTATTATGATACACTAGACTGCTGTTATGATGAAGTTGGCTGTGATTTCCCTTGACTTTAATTTGCAGATTATTATTATTATTATTATGAATCTTTTGATTTTTGTTAGCTTAACTAGGAGGGAGACAGCTACTATTGAGATACTTAAGGTTTCTGCTATTACTGTGGCTACTGTTGGTCTTATTACTAAGGCACTGAAGGTTGCTGCGGTTATGAAGAAGAAGAATGCTAATTTTGATTAGACTCTTACGATGACTGTTTATTGGAGCTTTGAAATTGCGCTGGAGGAACAATAGGAGCATTCTAAGGCAAATTATCACTTCCATGAGAACCTAGCAGCAATGATTATTAGTTTTGCTATTGTTGTTATGGTGGCTTCTGTTGCTGCATCTGAACTGTTAGCTATTAATCTAGTTGTAGATTGTCTTATGCCAATCGCTGTTACGGATTGAGAACTTACTGGTTGGGAAGCTGAAGAATCGTCGAACCACTGCTGGATAGATCTTAAACTGTGGATTATTATTGTTATCCCTTCTAAATTGGTTAGGATAGTTATTCTTATTAAGTTGATTTCCCCTCCTTCTGGTGCTATTCTGGTTAAGTTTCCAAAGATTTCGGATTCAATTATTGTGATTAGTTTAGTTGCTATTATTATTAGGCTGGCTGTTGGGACTATTGTTGTTGGACTTATTCTGAAGTCTAAGCAAACGAAAACAACAGCTATTGTGGCTAAGATGATTAATCTGAAATATTGTTCTCTGCAATGAGATTATTAGATTTGGAGTTAACTGATTTCTAACTAGGCGCGAAGGAGCTTTGTGAATAAGCATTTCCATTATTGATAATATTATGATTATTCAACGCAGAAAGTTCCTCCGTCGAAAGAGCCTTCGCAATAGGCGATTCCCCTTTTGTCTTCTGCCGATTTTAATCCTTCATTCCTTTGGAGCCTTGTTAGGTTGACTTGATAGTCATTAGAGAATCTTCTGAGCTGTATTGCGAGTTTTTTAATTATTTGCTGATCTACTTGTCTGGTTATGCACCAACTTACACTTACAAGGAAGACTACTTCTGAATGCAATTACTATTCTTATGTGAAGTAGCAGCTGAGAAGTTACCTTGTATTGAATTCTCTGCTTTATAAGAGTTGATCTGCTAATTTGAAGATATAACCTGTTAAGAACATGATATGAACGGCTGCTAGTGACTCACTGATTATTAGTGCTTAGCAAAATGGTTATCTGACTATGGCTAGGGATTATTATTGTATTTAGTATTGAACTGAGGAGACTACACTATTTGTTGTTGCTGGAAGAGCTATTGAGATGTTGCAAATTGATGTTTTTGTCTTGAATTATTAGTATCGCTGTCTTTTTGGATATGATGAGCGTTATGATAATAAAGATCAGTTGCATCATAATCGTAGTTATTATTATTCTCAGGGTCATCACCATCATAGCCATCAGGATCATTGTTGACATTACCATGCGCTTTAGGAGAGAATGTCTAATTAAGATATGCGCTCCCAACAGCCATTGGCGTCACGGAATAATTCACTTTTTATCCATGGATGTTTTTAGATCCAACATGATGATTAGGATTGTTATTATTTGGGTAGTTTAAGGAACTAATGTGGTTGTTGTTGCTGTTGGCGGAATAGCTGAAGCTGGCATGGTTACCAGTTTTCTTAACTTGATTGTTAGCATTGCTATTATTAAAATTATGGTAGTTGTTGGAGTTGTTTTGTTGGGAATTCAAGAAAGGATCGAAATTATTGGAATTGGAAGGAGGTGGCTTAGCAAGCAGATGATCAGAAGGTGAAGAAGCAAATGTGCCATTCGGTATATTATTATGATTAGTTATGTGTCTGTCTGCTCCTTCAAGTATTCCTTGCTGCGGTGAGAGGATAGAAGATGAATTATTGTTAGGATTATTTGTGCTATTTCCATAGATTTAGTTGATTTATGGTGATTTAAAGTTGAGTTGCATTTTTTATTCAAAATCTAATTAATTCTCCTGCTAGTTTAAATGAAATCGGTTGAGTTAGATACTCTCTTTCGACTGTCGAACCTTCAATCCTAGCAAGCTCTCCGTTTTCAAATACTCTTCGATTTCTGCCATGTAATTCTAATAATGCCGTACGAATATTTCCTGCACATTGAATTCACTGACTTAACTGATGTGCGCTGATCCACCGCTGCCGGATTCAGATTGTTAGTCTTCTGTAGAGATTAAACGAGATTGTGATACATGATTGTGGTATTCGTTGTATCTTTCACAGACTACAAACAATCAGAAAATTGTGAAAAATAAAATATTAACATGATCGAAAAATTCCCTGGAAAAAGTATTATTGTATTAATGTTAGTTGTTTTACCTAGATTATAAAGATCGTATTCGAATAGCTCTAAGTGTTGGAGAATGTTAAATTAGGTAGCTTTCTCCAGTGCAATCTGAAAAATAGATTCCTAGCTGAAATCTTCTCTGGCGTTGTCGATTTCGAAAGTCTCAAAAAGTTAAGTTGTCTTGAATTAAAATCGTATTCTAAACTTTTAGTTCTTCAACTCTTTCTCGTCAACTACTTTCAAGATATATGGACGATCTTCTTATTCAGGCACTTCATCCTCTTATCCTTGCTGTTTTCCTGCCTCCATCCTTAGGTGAGTTCACAAAGGAAACACAGTCATTTACAATCGCAAAAAATATTAAAAAATTAAGGAAATATTTGAAGTACTTATTTGATAAAATATTTTTGCATTTTTAAATCATTTTACCTCTATTATTGCTCATTGTTGTCATTGAAATTTGGCTCGCTAAGAGATTTTACAATTTAGAGCTAATGTTAACACTCAATATCTAAGATATCCACACCATTTTACTAAACTATTGGTGGTACACATGTCTTCTACAGTTATTTCTAAACCTGCTGTTGTTCTGGATATTATGGCGATTGTGAGCTGCTATTATTAGGATTGCTAGAAGGGAAAGGGAAATAACTGTTATTTCCATTTTAGATCTTTTCATCATCTTTTAAATTGACAGCTTCAATAGCTTGATACTACGAAGCAGTCATTTAATCCAGAGAAGCGTTACTCTCTGGGTTAACTGATGATTCAGAAGATTCGCCATCTTGCATACCTATCTTACCAATGCGATTTGAAGGTTACTTCTGTAATATTTAGACATCCCTGACTTCTCCATGCGGTAAGCCACTCGCGAACTTAGCATTATCAGGAATAATATTACTGTTGCTGATATTTGTAGCAGTTTTGAAGGGCTCTTTGGGTGGGTTATTGGAAATAGCATCCTTAGGCTATTATTGGATTACTTTTGAATTATCAGGGAGTGTCTCAGAGTTCAAACAAAGCTCTTCACTTTTAGCTGATGGTTAGATCGTTTGTGATTATTATTTTTATGACTGATTCAGTTGTTGCATTTGAATACTGCCAGCATCAGAAACTTCAGACATTCGATTTGAAATCGATGACAGAGACACTTATCCTGCAGCCAAGTTTCTACTTAGATTATCTGAAATGCTCCTGACGAACTAAGGGAGGTTTTCTGTAATCTGATTGCTTGCTGCACCTCGGCGGCTTCCACAAGAGGAGCATGAACTGGAAGATTATGAACTTTAGGTATGTTCTCTTTTGAAGCTTGCTAAGCTCTCTGTCCTTGGTTGATCTCTCTAAATCTCTTCTTTGCTGTCAGTTAGTGTTTTTTGTTTAATCTTTTCTTAGTTTTCTTAGGAAGGCTCTTTTAGTTTTGGTGGGGTTCTGCATTCTGTGATTTTCTCTTAATTAGTAACAATCGCGTGTGGTGTGGTAGCTTATTCTGTGATGTTTTCTGGTTTTCTTTCAGAATCTGATTTGTCCAATTATTTTGATTGCTGTTAAGATCTTATTATCTCCGTTGAAGACTACTGCTTTCTTTATGGTTTATCCTCTAGTGGAGACTGCTATTAAGGTTATATTTATTAGGAGGATGGTTCTTTTTTTCTAATTTAATCCTGCGAGGTTTCTTTTGGTTTCTGGTCTACTTGCTATTATTATTATTATTATTATTATGTTTTTTCAGCTATTATTTTCTCATCTCTTAATGGTGATTTATTCTGTGCTTGTGGATTAATTTAATCTTTTTCAGATTACTGCTAATTACTAGCTTAAATACTTGCTTTATCGAGTTTATCAGTAGATAACGAAATCGGAAAATTATCAATTTCAGATTCTTTGAAAAACTCGTCTTGCAGTAACTGTGCTGCACTTGGTCGAACCGTCCAACTCTGAATGCACTTGAGAATAAACTACTTTATTTCCTCATTCTGAATGAGTTATAAACTCAAAGGATGAATTCCAGCAATCACCTGTTTTTGGAAGATATTACAAATTCAATAACTACATATTAAAAATTATTTACTTTTTTATAGACTTATGCCGGGGAAGTGCATTCTTTATAAGGCGTCTAAAGTGTAGCCATTTCCAGCAAACACATACCAAACGCATAGATATCGACTGATGTGCCATATTTTTCTTCATAGATTTCAGGTGCCATGAATTCTGGAGTGCCTAGCACGCTTGTTGTGAAATCTTATTTGAGTGTCAAGGCTAAACCGAGATCGCCAATGCGAATTTCATTGTTCACTGTGTTGACGAATATGTTCTCACATTTGATATCCCTGTGGATGATGGGGTGCGGTACTTATTCATGGAGATATTGCAACCCAGCAAGGATCTACTTGCACCACATTTTAATGATTTTCAAGCGTGGTTTGCGGATTCGATTCAAATATCTTAATTATTGAAGGAAACAAGAATAAATTGATTTTTTTATTAATTTTAACGTTTAAAGTACTTTTTGAGTGAGCCACCGCTGAGACATTCTGTAATGAAAATGACTTCATTTTTGCTTTTATTGATCCAAGCGTTGATGAAGTTGATAATGTTCTTGTGGTTTAGGTTTTTCAAGAGTGATATCTCCTCCGAAATCCGATTCCTCTCAGCTATTTTCGAAAACAGGAAATTAATTATTAGCAAAATAATATTGCAAAAGATATATCAGCATCTTCAAAAGAGAATATGGTATTGAAAAAGTGAAGTAACGAAGAAGAATATTCCGCCTTTCAACTTAAATTTTTTAAGAAAGAAGAAGAACCCCCCACTAACAATCATCCAAAAAGTTGGATTCGTGTTTGTTTAGAAAATAAAACTTCGCTTGAATCTTTTTCTAATTAATTTCGACCATAATTAAAAAAAAGCAGGGGTGGGAAGGGGTGATGAGGTTAATTGCTTGGAAATTCAAAATCTAGAATAGAAAAAACCATTTCAAAAACAAAAAATATGAAGGCTAAAAAAATCTACATATCAAAATCACTAATATTTCCCATGAATACACCCACGAAAAAAAGGCAGGGGAGGGGGAGGGGATTTTAGATATTAAAAAATATTTTTAGTTATTATTTTAACAAAAATAATGACGAAATAGTCGAGAGAGAGAGTTGCTGGCTCAAAATACTGAAAGCCTATCTAAATAATTGGATTGCACATTTAACAATTTAAAAAGCTTTTCGTAAAGTTTGTAAAAATCATATTCATTAAGACTTTTAGATAAATTAAAATGGCATCCCTTGAAGCATTCTTGAATGAACACTGCAATTCTTGAAGCTGAATGGTCAATAAAACATTCGCATTTCGAGCTTTGGGTTTAATTTTTGTTAATTAAAATAGATTTTGCAAATTTAATCGTACTAAGGAGAAATACATACCTGATGATTAACCTTGAAGCTTAATGACGTTCCATGCTATTTCGCACCCAGAATCGTTATCGTAGCCCTTGTAAACAGTCTTGTAAGCTCCGAATCCGAGTTCTTCATTGAACTATCCAAAAATCAAAGAAATATTAAATAATCAATCTATTAATAGCATATTTTAGGTTGCTAGCCTTGTAAAATTATCATTCTTATCCTGCAAAAGCTGACAAGTTTGTGTCCAATAGTTTTAAAAACTTAATGCACTGTTTTTTTAACTATTTTGCTAATTCATTGTCAGTATTGAATCAGTTGTTAAAAGTTTTTTTCTTTTCCATTCATCTTGATTTAATTGGTCATTATTTATTAAAATAATAAAATAGGGCCCTTTCATTTTGATTATGTTTGTTTTATGATAAATCTCTTCTTACACGAATGAATCTGCCTTTCGGACTTTGTTCTACGATCTAATCCTTGAACTCTTCTGAAAATTCAATCTACTCTGAATTGATGCCCTAGCAATCAAGCGATTAAAGATTAAGAATCAAGAGAGTGATGGCATTTAGATACAATAATCTAATTTATGAAAGACAAGGCAATAATCTGTGGAATATCTACTTCTTATTAGGCGGGTTGTTGTTGTTGTTTTGTTAAGTTTTCCATTATTTTTCGATGGATTTATGAAATTCAACTATGAATAGATACTCCTGAGACGTAAATGGTGTGTTTTTATGCTAGGCGGGGTGGTGTCGGCAGGCCTGCAGCCGCTCTTGGTCAGATTCTCAGTCACTATTTTCCTACGGCTAGAATCAGGATTTGTTTTCGCTAATTCGAATGATGATCTTGTTTGTAGTGGATGATAATGATAAGATTGATCCTCCCGCTCTTCTCCTTTTCTTAATATTTGACTTTAAGGATTGTTTCTCTCTCTCTTCAGAAGCTTATTTATTTTTGTTTGCTTTCTTTCTTTTATCTTGATTATTATCCAAATATTGTCTTTCTTCTCCCAAAAACTCACCCTGGGGTTCCCAATCTTTTCTTTGTCTTTGTTAATCTGAGTTTAGATTCCGCCAAAATAACACAGAGATTGCTCTCCAGTATGGAAGAAAAAACATAACCCTCTAAATTAATTAATGTGCCCTTCCTCAACAATCCTCCCTATGTCTAGGGTTTTATTTATTAAAAAGATATTAAACCACTACTTAAATACTATTCTTACTATTCTTTCGTACTTTGAGAGAGGTCAGAGAGACATTTTCTATAACAAATTCTGAATGATGCTCAAAAGTAATATTTCAGGAGTAAGGAAACAAGCAGTATCAAAGTAATTGTCATTAATGTGATTGAGCTACTTAAGTAAGAGCACAAGAGTTGAGTCACAGTTTTGCATTCATTCTCAGAATTTTAAAGAAAACAATAATTGAAAGCATCTGTGGGAGTGATAAAGATTGAGGATTATTTTTCTCTTGTGCGTCACTCTTGACAGACTGTATGATTCAATAAATTTTTTAAGATTTTTTACACAGTTTTTTTATTTATGTTTTCATTTGTTATTTATCTGTTATTTCCAAAGCCTCTTACTCATTATTTTATACTGGTATTAGCACGTTGCTTTCAACTGTAAATCTTAAGCTTTTTAAGATATTTTATTCGTCTTTCCCTTGTCAAAAAGAATTTAATAAGAACATCTTAGTGGTCTTACTCATCTATTGCTATCTTTCCCCTAAATTCACTTAAGCAACCACTCATTTTGTAAAGAGTTCATTCTCATTCTATAAAGCGCTTAGCTATTTCTTAAAAAAATATAATTTAAACTTCATCAAATAACTAACCAAAACTAGCTTTCAAACTATTGGATGTCTTATTTCCATTTGCTATTTTTAGAGTGTGAGAAAAATCCTCGATGAATCGTAAGATATTACTTCTTTGATCGATACACCCACGCAAGAAGAATCGCTGAGACTCCACACACTCAAGATTTCATTTGTAATGGGTCTTCCCCAGGCAATAAATTTTCAAATGAAGGTTAATAATTATTCCCAGTAGCGAGTAGTGCATTACATTTGGTTGATTATATTAATTTCAAATATAATGTCACCTCTAATAAAAGGAGATAAAAACTTAATAATAGATCACAAATATACTCTGACTGTTTTGTTTTGTCATATATTTAGCTTATATTTCATTCATTTACAGAATTATAATTTAATCAATATTTTAATTTATTTAATTTTTCTTACAACTTTTCAAACAAAACAACCGAAATTTCTTTGTAACCCAATTTGCAGTGGAAGATTACAATTAATCGAATTGCAAACTGAATAACTCTCTATGATCTATCTTTCTTTTTTTTCTTCTTCTTTTTTATCTATTAGTAATAACTATCCTTACAAATCAATGCTGGCTTACTAGTATCTACAATAACACAATAATAGCTTATCTGTGTTTATTTTTGGTAAAATTAATAGTTCTAATATTTAAATCACTCGAAATCACAAGACAAAAAAACATTTTTGGATCATAATTGAAGAAAATACTTGAACTTTTTTTATTGGATACTTTCAAATATCTGGATAGACATATTTTTTATCAGACATTGTGAACAATAATTGTAGCTACTTATCTAGAAACAATGTATTATGTCTATGGTTTTATTTAACTTTAAATTATTCTCTTAAAAAACAAGTTAGAATTCAATATTTTTAAATTGCAAGATAAGTAGATACGACAGATTAGTAAAGAAAAAGAAGTAAATAATTGAGAAGCCACACTGAAACATTGGCAAGGAAATATTAGAAGATTATAAAGATGTGAAATGGCAGAGAAAATAATTGCAGATTAAATTATTTATGAATGTAGTGTTTCTATGTTTTTGTTTTTTGCACAAATTTCATATATCAAAATCTCAATGCTATTGCAATGCGATACTTTTCTTCCAGCTTTAATCTCATAAAAGAACAATTAATTATTTAGCAAGCAATTAATTTCCTCTGAAGAAAACACTAGAAAGATAGAGAAACCATTCCCAAAAACAAAAATTAGAAAGCATAATTAAAAAAAGATCCTGTTTACATACACTCTGAATTCTGATTTGGAAAGATGAACAACAATTTCGGAGGTAGTTTAGAAGAAGAAGTTGAAGGCCGATAGGATGTCGGTAGCAAAGATTCTTTCAATTTTTATTAAAAGTGCTGAACTAACAAATTTTATAAATATTTGACAAACATATTGTAGTTGAAGGCAATCTTATTGAAAAACAAAAACATGAGTTGAGTGATGTCAATGATATTCTCACATCAGGAGTGATTTTATATCTCCACAAAGAGAAGTAAACTAACTATGAGATTGAATTCTTGAAGGTATTTTATTAGATCCTTTGACTAAAATTGCTGAAGGTTTGTCAATTCCTAATTTAACATAAAATTCTAAGAATTTCAGTGAAGCATATGGAGTGGATTTGACGACAAGGAATGTCATCGTATCTGATAGTCTTGCTAATATCAGTCTCCCTTGCATACGCATTAGAGAGTTTTTGATTGAAAAATCAGATATCATAACTCTACTCTACACAGTATGTTATTATTCTGGATTTATTATCTATTAGAAAAACAACTTCTTCCCTATTATTTCATTCTTATTGTTACTTTTATTAGGTTTTTTGCCAAGCGAAAAAATTAGAAGATATCAGCATCAAAACACAATTTGAATATCTTATTTTTCTTGTTAAGCGTTTATCTCAGGCACTTGTAATGAATGATATCTTAATTTATCAATTTGGAACATTTTTAGGTTTATTTTCTTGCTAACTAACAATGTTTATGGAAATAACAATTTTAGGAGTACGAAATGTGGTTTGATTCTGCATCCCCTTATGCTTTCAGAAACAAGATATTCTCATTCGCAGCGCCCATGAATACTTTAAGTAACTTATTCAGATACAAGCTCGATAAAGATCATTTCGGAATGTGCTCTAAGAATCAAGTAATTCATAAATTCAACGATTTTTTATACTAAATAGTTGTCATTGTCCTATGATTTTCTTGTCAAAAATGATCTTTTTTGATCTAAAATATTTAATTTTTTTTGAAATTTTTTCCAAATAAAGATGTTGGAAAAGATTCGACCAATTGTGAATGAACTAGAAATGTGTGTGTAAGATATCAGATATTTCAAAGTAAACGAAAAAAGCATAGGTTTTGCAGATATCTTAGTCTTCTCTCTGTTGCGTACAGTTTTCCTGAATGCACCTTCTTCACCACTTGTAAACAAATGATTTGGATATTTTTTCATAGGTTATGCTATTCATGCTTGAAATCAAGCATTAAAACCATAAGAGAGAGAGATTTATTTTTCCCAAAAAATGAGTATTTTATGTCTGCTTTAAAATCGAAGTTTTTATTGATTTTATTAAAAAAATAAGGCTAATCTTCTTGACAAATGTCCAAAGATTTCTTAGTTCTACACTGATTTCATAGGCTTAAAAAGTGCTTTTCCTATCGAAAAACTACTCCCAAGGTAAATTGCATGAACATTATCATCAGGAAGATATTAGAATTCTTGATTGTATGATAATAATAATTTTTCATCTTTTGATTCTATTTTTCATTTTGAAAAGAGAGGAGGCAAGTAAAGAAGAGAATCGAAAAGGAGAGCGCGCCACTGTTAGTGAAGTGTCAAAAAAACACAAAATGATAACTTGCTGTGTTGTAGGAGCATTCAGCCTTTTATACCTAGTTGGCGGGGATTCCTCTTGATTGTATGTCAGACTAGACCAGGAATTTGGGATGTGGTTTTTTAATATCAATGAGAACCAATCAATTTTAGTGATTTTGAATCTGGAAGAAAAGAGGGGGGGAGTGAGAAGGAAATATCATATTATATTGTAATTTACGCTAGGAAGGGAGTGTTTAGCTAACAAAAAAAGAAGTGTTATATTGAAAGGGGAAGTAAAAAATCTGTTCTAAAAAAAATTGAAGGTACTCAACTCAGCGATAGACCAAAAAGAAGAAGAAAAAGAAAAAAGGTTGAACCATAATCTAGAAAAAAAACAAGGAAGTTGTTTAGAGATTGAAAGAGAGAATCAGACAGGCAAAAAGAGAGTGAAGTGTGGCAAGAAGCAAATAAAATTTAATTTCTTCAAGAGCCACAATAGAAACAGAAGAGGGCGTCGAACATAAGGGGAGAGGCACAACTGCGGCCGACAGAGACACTCACTTCCTCAAAAGAATCGAAAAAACCCACTGATTCGAATAATAATCTAATGTCCACTTCTAAAAACCCTCCAATTGTGGAGGAAACCCAAAATAGCTCCTAGAGATAAAATAATGATAATATTAGTCAAGCTAATAATTTAAACTCTCCCATCGCGCCCGCCCTCTTCTCCGATGCTGCTCAATCTCAAGGTATAATTCCTTCTTTCCCATCAACTCAGCTTCCTAGATATGACTGGGAAAACAAATGGCTCAAAGGTACACAGTGAAAATATTTACATTTTTCTTGAACAGCATTCAGATGTCATGTTGGGAATCTAAAAGTAGGAAATACGAATAATCTTATCTGGGTGAGAGACAAATTGCCTTTTTTTAGAATATATAAAGGAGTCTAAAGCTAAAATAAAAATGAGAAAAAAATAAGAAATTAGACATTAAGACGTTTATAAAATGTACAAGCAAGCAAAATGGTTGGTAGTTTTAGTGAAAAAATAATTTAAAAATCCCAATACGTTTTGTTGCTACGATTCAACGGCTGAAAAGAAGGAGAAGAAAAAGTGCAAAGAAGTTGATTTGCGGGTGGGGGAAAAGCAAATAATAGAATTTTCTTGTGGTTTAGCTTAGGAGCTATCGAATAAATATGGGGAGGGGGAGGTTGTTAAGTCATTCGCGAAAAAAAATATCGATATCGCTAACAATCATGCGAATTATTCTTTATCAATAATTTACAATAATGTTGAGTTTTTCTTATCATTTTAGGAGACGAATATGCTTTCATGTTGGAGAATATTGATAGGTATTGTGCTGCATTTGACTTAAGAAAATTTGAGAGAAAAACACATCCTGAAAATATCTACCGCTCACCTCAAAGTAAAAATACAATTTAGTAGGAGAATATCAATAAGAAGTTGGAAAAAACATTAAAAAAAGTCTAGAATATTTTTCAATAGAGGGGATCAGGAAAATTGCGGTTGCAGTTATTTTGATGTTAAATAATAAGGGTAGATGTTCTCCCTCCCCCTCCAATCCTCCCCAATTGCTAATAACTAAAATTGAAACTGATTTTGCTTATCCTATAACATCTAAAGATCTTTGATTTATTTTGTTTTAATATTTAAAGACGGTCTGATATATTTCGTGGAAGGAAATTGTGTAGGCTCTGAGTTTGGTTTCCCGCGTGTTCCTTTTCGCAAACAATATAGATGGTAAAGCAAAGATTTAATTCATTTTTTTTAATTTTATCAGTCCAAAATATTTATTAATTTATTTTTAGGAAAAAAATGAACTTCACTACTGATCTACCTAAGAAACGCCCTTAAGTCACTTACATAGTAGCTTCTTCAGTTCGCTGCTAGAAACATGGAAGCAACACTACCGCTGGGAACTAGAAAAACAACTCAAGTGACGTTAAAGATATTTTTAGAATGCATGCAGTGATTCTTTATAAATCAACTGAAACTAAAGAGATTCCTGAAGACAAATAGCAATTATCTGAGATTTAAAGTAGCGAATAACACATTAAAGCTTAATAATCGTATATCCTCTGCCATATTAGAAAAATAGACACAACTGAAGCAGAAAAGAGTAGCTTAGCTGTTGGAGGATCTACATCAAATGAAATATCCCCTGAAGTTGACTAAGATAAAATAGATTAAAGTGAAGATGAAGAAGATAATGACAATGAAGATGAAGACAGTAATCGTAAGAGTCTTTAAGCTTAAAATAAATCGCTAAATGTCAAGAGAAAGAGCATCTCGTAAACAACTAAAACAAAAATGGATTAATCTGAGAAAATGAGCAAAAGTAAATCAAAGGATCATCTCAAGATAAGCCTAAAACTACAAGATCAGTTAAAATCCAATATCTTTCCAGAAACCATCATTTTATCTGCCAGTCAATAACCGAACAACCCTGTCTTAAGCCTAACAACTCTCAACAACACATCTGGAAACAACGTTTGCTAAGGGTTCCGAAAACTGTCAGAATGTTCTGGAAAGAATGGATGTCAGGCTCATGAATCCCCAACATTACTGCTCCAATCAGGTCCAACTAATCTAACTAATATTCACAATAAAATAGGGATTCTCACTAATAGATCTTAGCAAATTCTAAATCCTCTCAATTCTTCATTGAAAATCCATTCTGACAATCATAGCAGGAAAGGCAGCTCCAACTCGTCATCTGTTAGTAATCCACAGCAATATTAGCAAGATGCTTCTCTCCGTTAGTAACATCAGCAGCCTCAACATTAACCACCACAACAGTAAATCATGCAAAATCCTTTCTAAAATGCATTTTACCCATAAAATCAAGAACTGGATTAGATCAGCAGTATGAATTGCAATAATTGCAATAAAAACATTCTACCCACGCGTAATAATAACAATGTTAATAATCTTCCTGGATTATCCTGCAGCTCTCTGGTGTTATCATCTCCTGTTCCTCCAATTCCTTCCGTTCCATAAGTCCCATAGATGTAGATTTCACAATAAACTTAAAGTCCTTTATCTGGATTGTAGCTTTAGTTAATGCTTATGCTGGCTTCTCAATAGCAGCAGTAGCAACAATAATAAGCGTAAATGCAACAACAGTAGTAATAGCAGTTACAGCTTCAATAGCAATAGCAGTTTTTACACCTTCAACAATCTATCATGAATACTCCAGAGAAAAGTCTCTTTAACCTGCTGACTCTTTGGTAAAAGAACCCTTCGTTTGGAGATTTATTGTATAACATCCTTTAGAGACAGCTCCCAGGATAGGAAATTGATTACTATAACCTTTTCAGCTTGAGTCATTCTCCGCATTCATCTACATCTTTTTTGACTTCATAAGCAGCAGGGTTTCTACCGGATCTTCAACAGTAGAATTGCATTAACAATAATAATAAAGTTAACAGCGTTGCAAGTACAATCAGTGCGAACCTTAGCAAAAATAGCAATACTACCTCCAATAACAGCAATAAGAACGTTCCATAATGAAGGACAGACCTATTCAAACTATTGAGACATTATGATAAATTCATAATCATTTCTCCTCCATCAATAGTTTTTTTTTCCATTTTTTCTCTCCATTTTCCTATTATATTTTCCCCCCTTTTATTCACATTTTTCCTTTACCAACAACACACGCACACACTCGTAGTAGAGAGATTGTCTTTCCCTTGCTAGCACAGACAAAGATTGCTCCCTCTCTTACAATTTTGAAGAACTTTTGAACAAAAATATCCTCAACTCGATATTGTTAAGTTTTCCATTCATTTTTCCACATAATAAAAAAGGAGAGAGACCACTTGTAGCAGAAGCACCTTTCAAACCAATTGCACTTGTCTCTTTCTCTTGCTTATAAAACTATATTATTAATATCTATATAATAACAATACATATGATGTACCTTTTCCTTTTGTTTTTTTTCCATCCCCCCTAAAAAAATCATAGAAATCCAGAATTCTTTCATGTTTCATGTTCGATTTGAAAAAAATGAAATAAAGGATATTGTGTGTCAGGTTAGAAGTTGATGATATACAAACATTCAACAAAACACTTATTTAAAAACAACATTTGTAGATTATCACGTAGGATTATTTTAAAAGAAAATTGTAAAAAAATGATTTACAATAATTGATTTATTATTATTGACCTTCATTTATGCTATCCACTTTTTATTGGCTAATTATCGTCATCCTCTTCCTCATCTTCTTCTAATTCTTCAGAAAAGCATCCAATAATTTAACATCCTCAAATTCAAATTATTAAAAATCAATTTAATTGTTTTACAGTTGAATTCAACAGCAGGAAGTGATTAGGGAATGAATACCATTTCTTTCGTTTCTCCCAACTAATTCATCGATTTAAGTTTGCGGTGTTATTTTCCATCAATCCTTTACTTCTTTTCAGCAGATTTAAGAGAATCAAGTTCGCTCAATTCAATCATTTTTGGTGTATTGCTTTGCCTATTGAAACCCAAGGAAAAATGTGAAACATGTAAAAGGTAATATAATAGTAAACAATCAAATTTCAAAGCAAAAACAAAAAGTTAATTTTTTACAGGCTTTCTGAAAGTCTTATGATTTCTAAAGGGATTCGTAAAGCAGAAGCAGTACGATATGCTTCCAACAGAGCTTTAAGAAAAATGAAATAATTATAAAAAAGTCAATTATTATCATGCCATTTTGGATATCAATAATCATTCAAAGCATGCAATTATCTTGTAATTCTTTTCTTGAATTGATTTTTTTAAACTCTAAATTACGTTAGAAGGAAAGAACAATTATATCAAGAAGGAAAGCTGTTCCGATTATGAAAATATGCCCTGCCCATACTTCGTATTCCGAATAGAGTCTAATTTATTATTCAACAAAAACAACAGAAAAATATTAGCAAATACAATAATAAATACCTTAACAATAATATTAATATATTGTTTGATCTTACACAAGAAAGACGTGGAATGTATCTAGGAAGCTGAATTACGACAGCACAAAGAACAATAAGAAATACGAAGCGATACTGCCTACAGTGAAGAACACTGACAGCGGTGTTATTGATTTCACTATCATCATGATCTTAAGATTCGCAATGAAGATGACATTGGAGTACATAAAATTGCCTATCAGCAAAGTGTACGTATCGGAATCTTTCAGTGCAGAATCGAGAATTCTAACACTAGAGAATCCAATCAGCGCAGACTAAATCAACGCAAGACTAAACCATTTCCAGAACGTTATCTTATTGAAATTCAAATTCAAGATGCCTTGCTTATAGTGCTCAGCAGGGTTATTAATCAGCACCTTTCCTTTGAATTCTTTGTCAAAAAGAGCATACACAACGATAGGTGCAGAAGTAAACAAAATATTGTAGAGCTAGAATATCCAAAGATCGTACATGAATTAACCTGAGAATCCATTGTAAAACCCATAGAAAAATTAAGGCATCACTAGCAGCACATTCTTGTAAAAGTTATACAGCACTAGATTACTGTTTTTTCTGTAGAACTCCCTACCATAATACAGAAGTAGTCTCTACAGAGATCCAAACGAAGGTATTGCAAAATCAGAAGCTCGAGCGGCTTATTATCCTTCCAGTCCTCTGATTCCAACGCCGACATGTGCACCAATTATCATATTTACATCGTTAGCGCCATCACCAATTGCTAATGTAGTTGAATTTGGATTCTTAATGGGAAAAAAAAGAATATTTTTAAGTTAAAAAAAGTATTGAAATTTGTTTTATTGTTAAAATCTTTTTTACATGTTACCGAAAGAGATCAACAATTTATCTTTTTTATTTCGGAGAAACCCTGCAGACAATCACTGCATCAACTTTGATCGCTGAATGCATGAATTCAGAGAGTAATTCCTTGGAAGCGCTTGATTTCTCCTGATGAGTCATTAAATCTAAAGATACACCACTTACAATTAGCCCAACTTGTTTTTTCTAAATGATGCAATCATTAATCTGCAGTTTGAGTTCAATAAAGAAAATGAAATTACAAATGATCAAATTGGGTAAGAAATAAATTGGAATTTTCTATTGTTTACACTTTCTTTGACTTATCTGATGGTTTCCTGCATTTTTGTTAAATTATCTTCTTCAAAATCGATGTAGACTTTGAAATACTCCTGCTTGAATATTGAACTTAGAAAACCAATATTAATAGCAGTTTCTTATTTATCTCCTGTGAGCATCCATATTTGCATTCCTGCTTATCGCAAAAGCTTGATAGTTTCTGGCACATTTTCTTGAAGTTTATCTTCAATGGCTGTGCAGCCTAGAATCTGCAAACCCTTTTCGATTTCATCGTGTATGATATCTATCTTCTCATCTCTCTTTGACCATAAAATAACAGAAAAATTTGATTAAAATACTAATTAGCTCAAAAATATTCAAATGTTTGGAATGATTTGAGCTATTCAAAGTGAAATTTGCTTACATCTTCAGAAAGGTTTGTTTGCGCATTCAACAATTTAGAATACCATCTGGTGTATTCTGCATACGAAAAAGTTGTTTTAGCTAGGACAAGTGTTCGATAACCTTGTTTTGCAAAGCTAGTCAGAAACTATTTTGTCTTAGCTTGTGTTCCTCTGTCAGTTCAAATCAAAAAGAATTAGCTTGAACTCAGAGAATAAAATGGCTTGAGAATAACTAATTTTTATTACATATTTTATTCATGACGATGAAGCCTCTAAAAAATCTCAGAATCTGCTCCTTTTATAATTAGATGCACTTTTTAATCTGCATTATCTGCTAATCTATCCAAATTATCCTTACTCTAGCCCATTCTCTGCTACTAATCATCTAATAATCCCTCAGGAGTATCAATAATTTTTTTGTAAATCACAGACATTTTTTTCCTAGCAGACGTGAATGGGATTACGCATAGAATTTGAAATCTCAAGATCTTTCGTTCGCTGTTATTAGATTATTAAATCGACAGTATTCCTTCAGAATCTGTCCCGAGAAGTTCAAATCCTTGGCTCTTCGCAAATTCAACAAGACACAAATCATCTGGAGAGCATGAATTATATGCTATTTTCTCATCCAGTTTTTCGACTATTATCTCATGACACATCGCAAGCCCAATCAGAAACTCACAAATCAATTCTTTCTACTTAGAATCTTGGTATGCTTAGAGTTATTACTTTTATTAATCTATATTCTCCTCAGAGTCTTTCATTAAACTTTCAAATCGTTCATCTCTAAACCCTAGTTAATTCTAGCAATCTTTCAGCCCATATTCCTCGAATCCAACTCCGAATCCTTTGAAGACTAATTGATTACATGTAAGAGTTCCTGTTTTATCTGTGAAAACGTATCCAACTTAACCTAATTCTTCGTTAAGTCCGGAACTCTAAACCAAGGGCTCGATTCCATTGTCTCCTATCATGTGCTTGTCTTTCTAGATTTGACTAGCTTAGAAAAATTTCACCATATCCAATGTCACCAGGAGTGAAATAGGTACGAAATTACTATTAAGACAATCACACAAATAAACAAAATCTCAATTTTTAGGAAAGAGAGACTCAACAATTTAGCTTTTTATATATTATTAGGTTATTTGAATTTGCTTTTCGCGCTCTCTTGCTCTCTCTCTTTTTTTTTTACGTGAAAAGCATCATCCACATTCCGTAATATGTGAGCAGTCCTAGGATTGAATCGAAAGAAAGAAAATCTTCGTAGCTCATTTTCATATACCGCTTCAACTCATCGAAATTAATCTGATGCCAGTTCTACTCTAGAAACGAGCAGATTATGCAAAAGAAAACTTAGACTAAAAACACCAAGATTATCTCTTGATTCATGCAGTATTGCAGGGTGCTTAATTTCGGTCTAGCCCTCACAGAATTCAGCATGATTTTTGTCTCATGCCCAGTGTAGACTACTAACCCAATGACATATTCAGTTTATTTTAAGGAACATCCTCTTAGCAAGAGATTGCTGTTATCAAGGGAACACTTGGATATATCCATGCCGTTTTGAAATTCCAAATGTCCAGAGAACTTGTAGAGAAATGGATTAGGATGCTCGTACTTGGCGACACTTAATATTTTTAATATCTAAAAATAAAAAACACAATAAATTCAAGGAGACTTTATGGAAATTAAGGTAAATTTTTATGATAATAATTTGAATTATGTTTCAGAAATCATCAAGCAAATTAACATAGCAAATTCACCTATTCTTCTGACGAGAAGATTCTTTGCAACTCAGAAGGCACTTTCTTAATTTTAAGGTTTGTTTCACCATCAAGACTCTTTGTCTCAATGTAACAGCATCCTCCTTTGCTGGAAGAAAACAGTAGAATCATATCAGCTGGGATTTATTGATCACGAGAAACCTGTGAGGGTACAATAAAAAATAAGAATCAATTCAAATTAGTTATCCCTACAGCATAAAACAATTAAAAAACTCTTTCTTTCTCAATTTATCAGGAGAAATAGTTAGTTTTTATGTGTTTTCCATCCTTAAATCAATGAAATACTTTTATTAAATTGCTGATCCTAAGGCTTTTCCATTATTGAGTTACAAAGTCCTTAATGTAAGCCACTTGTACTGGTTTATTGTTCTCTTCTTTATCGTATTAATGCCTGATTAAAAATAAATATGATAAATTTAATTCAATTAAACAAAATGAAGAACCCAACAAGGCATTAATAATAGCTTTTTTCCTCTTAATCTAATGAAAAAGCTAGTTCATTTACTGAACAGACAAACACATTCTTGCTCATTTTTGTTTTCATGCCAGAAAACATTTTGGTCGAAGTTCAAAAATTTAAAGAAAAAAATAGTGAAAATACTCCTATTATGAAGCTTTTTTCTTTTCAAAATACCTTTTAAGATCTTCGTAGGCGTCTCTGGCAGCTGTAATGCAGAGGATTATGGCGAGAGGGAAAAATATCACAGGTTTGCCTTATGAATTAGATATTTCACTGACCATTTGTAAAAATCCAATTAGCTGATTTTTAAGCAAAAAAACATATGATAAAGAGTGCGAAATATAGGTTTGAACTGCAGAAACAACTACAAAAAAGATCAACTTTATTCAATTTGAATAAACAATTTAAATTGTTTTATTATTAATAAGCTCAAAATGCCGTATTGTTACTAGGAAATAAAGATTCGGTAGTTTGGAGAATTGCTCGAGAAGATTACGCGGGATGAATGTGAAAACATTGTATTTAGCAGTGTGGATTTGATTATCAATAACTTCAGTATCTGGGACATTGACTTAAATGAGTCTATCAGGTTGATCTTGCCATGTATCTTTATCCCCGAAACAGAAGCAACAGTCTGTTTTTCTTCTCGTTATGACGTTGCTGTGTTGAAAGTCTTCTTGGTTTTAGATGATATTGTAAACAGAATCACCTAGCAGATTAGTGTTTAAAGTCTGGATAATATCGGAGGAGAAATTATTCAAGCTGTTTTCATCGTCATGGTCAAGTTTGCTGGAGTTTTAAGCTATTTTTTCTTATTGCGCCACTCCACTAATGTTTATGTTCTTCATCAAATACTCAGCTCAAATGTCTCAACCTCCTCCTATTCCTCCAACTTGAGATCTTTGAATTGTCTTTTGTTTGTTTTCTTCTTTTTTCGAGTCAGTCAGATTTGCAAGTTTACCCAGATCGAATTTGCACAGAAAGTTTCTTCATTTTTGAAATCAAGATAATTTAGATTAATATTATATAAGCGAGCACACACACTTCTCCCAAATCTTCACTGTGAACCTTAACCAATTTAGCTTTCAGAATAATTTGATTTTTGATTAATAAAATATGATATTTTGCGAAGAACTCTCCCATAGGAAACAAACCCACTTAATGTAACATAATAAATAAAATAGATCAATAATGTTTAAAAAGAGATTTTTTATTTTATTTTTCTTCAAATTAATATTGGATCTATTGATTTACAGAATCAAATGCACAAAATCAGGGAATACTACTATTAATATTTATGATTTATTTGAATAAAACAATATTTTTTAAGTTTATTTTTGATAATTTTCCTCTTTTTCAAGGATTCTATTCACTCAGCCTCCTCTGATATATTTTTAGATAGCATTCTGCAGGATTTTAATCAGTTATTTGTCTTGTTGGAAGTAGAAGTGGGTTGACTGTGGGGATGAAATAGGCAATTGCTTCTTGAGGTATTTCAAGGAAAGTTGATTGAGATACTCCAAATTATAAGAGATATAAACCACTCTTAGAGTCAAGGTAGAAGAAGTATGGCTGTGATGAAGATTGAAACTAAGAAAAGTATGGTTTTCAGAGAACATTCCTAAGAACGTGCTAAGATTGGCTTTATCGTTTGGACCTTGCATATTGAAGGAATTCAAAAATGGAGGCAGCAAGAATGAATAATATGGGTTAAGTTATTTCAGCCAATGCATGTCTAAGAAATCACAGTAACCTTCAAAATCTAGCTCTCCTGCTGGCAATGACCATGTGTAATCATATTTGAATGGTGCAGATTCCTATAATGTACTCCACTCTGCAAAACTCATCACTTGAGAATCAGATTTGTCTGCCACTTACTTCCACATCGAAAAATAACATAATCCAACCATCCAGAGTATCCCCAACAGGATCAAGTACTTCAGATTCTACTTTGATGGAAATACCCTAGTCAAATAGCTTCTCCAATTCTTTCTGGGATGCAGTTCCTCCCCTTGAAAGCGACTAACTTGTACACGATTATTTTGCTTCCTGCCCGAGAACATGTTTTTATGAGACCGAAGAATGCTTTGATTCAAATCTCTCAGGCTGACTGTCACGTTCCTCAAATGAGAGTAGAAATATTGCTCGAAAGGGTTGGAAACTGAGGGTGGCTTGGGGTTGTCATGATTCTTAGTATTATTATTTTTGGTTGCTTGGAGGATTGGACCCAGATGGCGAGGTCTATTCATAGGTACTTGAAAAGCAAAAGAGATTTTAGCTAGCTACTTTAAGTATTTTTGGTTATTTTTTGAGTATTTTTTAAATTATTTAGGAAATTAATCCCCAAAATGTGAACAATTTGATCAGATTTTTGGTGTGTCTCATATTTTTCCTTTTATGATGATCAAAAAAATAAAATAAAAATTTGTTTTTATCTTAATAAAGGTGTGATCATTCCACAAATTATTTGAGAAACAACCAGCAAGAACTATCAAATACAATGAAGAATTTTCTTATTAGTTTTAATCTTGTTTCTTGGTTTCATAAAATTCACAAACTTTCCAATGAAAAAAGTGATTTATTGATAATTTAGGAAGAATTTTCAAAGGGGACACTCAAATAAAGAAATATGTTTACAAAAATATTCCATAAAACAGCTCACAACTTCCAAAGAATTCTCCCTTTCCCCTTTCATCCACTCTCTACTTCTGATTTAGTGAGCATATCGACAATATTCTTGCAAACTTCCTCTCCATATATTTTAGGAATGCCTTTTTGCATGAGCAAGTACACAATCGATGACTTGACTTCAACAATCGAGCTGATCATAAAGGTAATATCTTATTTGTTGCTATCGGAAGCATCACTTAGCTGGGATGAAAACGACAGAATATATTTTTTATCAACTGAAGGAAGTATCTAATCCATGATCATATCATTATTGTCTTCATCGTCTCTATTTGTGTTACTCCCAACGAAATACTCGAACACGATCTTATTTGATTTCGGATTGTACACATCGAAATACTCACCACCTTAGCTTAATCTAGTCCATATGATTTTTTAAGCTGCAACATCAGTCAGAAACACATCCTACAGGCAAAACGATCGTTGATCATTCATGAATCCCCCTGATTATTCGATATTGGAATTGGCTCCATTCATCCCGTTTTGAGGTACAACATCGAGAACTGTTGTAATTTCTTTCGCTGGAGATCCTTAGGTGAAGTTGAAAACTTTCAAAATAGGAAACGATTTTTGTGAGTCACTCATGTTGATTAAGACACCTGCAGTATTCTCTCCAAATTCAAAAACTGTCTGAATAACTCCTTCAATGATATCAGAGAGTTTGAATTAAGGGATTAGTCCTTCTCCTTTTTTAGATATGTTCCATACAAGCAGCTCAATTGGGTCTTTATCAATATTCTAGGAGTACACACATATCGTATCGATTTTGTTTAGTGGCTCCATGAGGAACATCTTCTATCGAGGCTCACTGTACTTCACTTGTGAGAAAATCTCAGTGGGCTTGCTTTCGTGGAAAGCTGTGATAACATTTTCGCTCTAATGCTAGTACGAATTCTTTACCTAAAAAGTGTTGTTTCAAGAACAAAAAGTGAATTCAATAGGGATTTTCAATAAGAATTTCTTGCTTTCTTTATTAAAATGAGAGCTTATTAATCCAACAGCACCATATTTTCTATTTTAAATCTGTTCTAAATTGCTTAATAATCCCACTTTTTTTAAAAAGTATTTTTTTCCTTTTCAAAAAATGGTACTATTTTCTTATCTTTTTACCTCTAAGATAACAATGAATTTCGATTCAGGGAGAACAATTAACTCCAGCCCGTCTCTGAAAAGATCCTCCAGAGCATTTTCTGTTCTTTCTGAGGCAGGCATCCCAAGTTCAGTTGGTAGATTGATAATGAGCGGTTGTGTCAACTCAAATTTCACAAAATCAAAAAATCCGACTCGCTTCTCAGAGTACGATATAAATGCGACTGTTGTCTTATCGTAGAGCACTATTTTTTTAATATCTTTGTCAATAAACCCAGTGTTGAGTATCCTCTCATGCAGAAAGTTCACCTTGCATATGGTTCCATTCTCAAAAATCACCAATCCTTCGTAATCTGGGAGCGGAACTATTTTCTCAGCTTAGCTTGTGAATTTAAAAGAAATCATCGAATGCTGCTATGCTATCCTATAGCTAGTTATCTGCGAAGATTCTGATTCTTCTTCTGGCTATGAAAATCCTTCCATGTTATCTTATTTATTATTTTCAGTCAAAAGTTATTAAAATTCTTGTAAATCTTTATTATCTGAACAAATCTACTCTTGTTTTCGCTTTATTTTTGTAATAATTTGCTTAAATCAATAGGAGCAATCATGCAAGATTTAAATTCCTCTTAATCTGATATGTATGAATACACACTAATCCTAAAAACAGAATAGACTTTTTTCTAATAAATTTTCTCAAATTAATTATCAAGCACTACGAGCAAACACTCATCTCTTTATTTATAATATTAATTCTTTAGTAATTCACTGTGTCTCCAGAAGAATTATTATTGTTTTTTAGCTTGCCGAAAGGTAATTTAGTGAGAGCTCTATATTCTCTGAAATATATATTTTTTCATTTAATTTAAGCTATTTTATTCTTTTGCAAGCATAAATTAGCTTTTTCAAGTGCATTTTATTCAGAAGAATAATTAAGGATTCTATTAATTTAATAAAGAATAACATTTTACGAAGAATTGAATAATTTAATTAATTAGAAAATAATCCAAAAAATAATTAATTTTTTGATTTTAGCTTTCATGTTTGGGGTTGGGGTTGGGGTTGGGGTTGGGGGTGGGGTTGGGGTTGGGGTTGGGGGTGGGGTTGGGAGATCGGTAGAGGGTGGTGTAGGGGAAGAG
>Ga0302271_10000599_pt1 | contig 35599 bp, 25 predicted proteins | sample III_Bog_N1_1_FD_198767 | JGI IMG/M metagenome (GOLD analysis project Ga0302271, IMG submission 198767) | Peat permafrost microbial communities from Stordalen Mire near Abisko, Sweden - III_Bog_N1_1 | ecosystem: Environmental > Terrestrial > Soil > Wetlands > Peat | place: Sweden: Abisko... | reverse complement strand
TCTAATCTTTATTATTTTTTTAATTTTCTTAAACCTCAGAAAGCGAAAAGAGGAAACAAGTTATTGTTATTTTCCTTTAAAAGCGATCAATAAATCGATTGGAATTAATCTCAAAAAATTTCTTCTCACCTCTACTACTTCGCTTAATTCGCTTCTTTAGAACTAACAATTTCATAAAAACACCCATTTTTAAGATAAGATTCTATTTTTTGTTAGACACAACAATCAAATCAAACTAAAAAGTGTGCGAATTTGCCAACTTATACTATTTCTAATTAAAATGCAAAAATGTATTGCTAATTTTATAATAAGCCTCTAATAAATGGTGTATTGGCTCCTCTTTTTGGAGAAAATCTACAAATTCTATGTATCTCTATCTTAAGAAATAATTTATCTCATATGGAGAGATTAGTTTTACGATTCATTCATGGTACTAGTGACAAAAGTAAGATTGATTATGTTTGATCTGCTTTTTTGTCACTAAAATTGAACTCTTTTTGATTAAATTTGCCATCAGTAGGCAGCTAACAAGAAAATAAAATGGATGGAATTCAAGAATCAAGAGATTTTTTATAAATGAAAATATCAAATATGATTAGCCCATCTAATTCAAGCCCAATCAAGATAGTTACAATAAATTAAAGTATGACTATTGCTTGAGGTATTGACTTTCGAATAAAACTGGGGAAGAAAAGGAGAAGCGAAACCTTCAAGTGGCGGGGTAAAGTCAGTCCATCAGAAAATTAACAGTTTTTTATTATTTATCACTGTAATTTAATATTGAAATATATTTGTTCTCTGATGACTATCAATCTCTCACAAGGGAATTATTAAGACAGCGATTATTGTGTTAATCATCGATAGAATAGATAAATGGGTAGTGTCTGTGTTGATAAATTCGAACTTTTATTGTGGCCTCGAAATTCGAAAGTAAATACATTATTAAAAAGTAAATTCGAAATGAAACGGTTTTCAATTACAAATTCGACTAAAAATTAGCCTACCAAAATTAATCTTTTTTTTATTTTCTATTGTTGATGCAAACCATTTTTATTTAAGCAATTAACTCACCTAACCGTGTTCTTTCTTCTCTCTTCAATGAGTTAGGAGATTGAGATTGTATGTTTCAATTAAAAATTTCTTACCCAAGGATGAAAAACATATAACATCGAATAACTAATCTCATCATATTTATTTTTCTACCAGACTAAAAAAAGTGACCACACTGAATTGCTTTTGTTATTCTTATTCAGTTGAGAAACAAAGCACAACCTATCTTAAATCTGCTTTGGAATATTCCTGGCAACTGTTATAAAAAAATAAAGGAATTGTTACTCGTGAAGTTCAAGGGTAATTTAAATATGACTTATGATTGATTTATTATTAATTAGAAGGGGAAAACAAAACAAAACCGAATAGAATTAATAATCTTTCAGGATTAGAGAAAGAAAACTGCTTTTTGTTTTGTTTAAAAGTGAAAAATGAGCTAGGTTAAATTTGGTGACTACATCACGATCTAAGGAACTGTCTCAGAAAAACAGCCAGGATAAGCAGCTTAAGGATAGAATAATGTTTCGGTTGGTGCTTAAGTGAATGGATATCTAAGTACTTCAGGATTTTCTTCAAACGAGTTGTATCTTGATTAGCTTCCAAAAGCGCTGTTTGAACCTGATCTACCAAGAGGAACTGCGAAGAAAATTGAAGAGAATATCGCATCGATAAGAAATTATAGGGATTTCGTGTTTTAAATATGGCCGAAATTAGACTATGATGCGCATAAAAAATATCAAAAACTAACTGAAGAAAAAAGAGCACTTGAAAAGAGGATGCTTGGGTCCAATACACACAACGAATAATTACAACAACATGATAACAACGCTGAAGAAGAAGATAGCAATGAATAATATTTGAAGTAATTATTTTAAATTTCCTTTTACTTCAGTTATGCTGTCATTATTTGTTAATAATATTCTCAAACTCAACTTTCCTCTTTATTTTTCTACTTAATGCTGCGTTTAATTTTGGTAATTAAAAAAATGAAACCACTTTATTTGTTCTTTCAAAGTGAGGTCAAGGAAAAAAGAAGACTTGCTAAGATTCGCATGAAAGCTGAGAGCGATGGCAACATGAAGCAGATCGATACTGTCAAAGGGAACGAAGTCTGTTATGGCTAAGAGATATTCCTCATGCATGCGGATTCGAAGTAGTTTATCACAGGAATGGTTCAATCATCTGAGAGTGAGAAATCAGCTTTTATGATGCAAGTATCAAGTTTCTTTCAGCGGGGGATGGTGTTTAAATTGCTCCCCAGGTTTAAATTGAGAAAAGAAGGAGAACCTATGTAATACAAGGATTAAATTTATCTTCTCAATCAAAAATAAGGAAGCTGGGCTAGTTTCTCTCCTTCTATAATCGCCCCACTTGATAAGCCGATTGCAGGCAGCACTGCACTGACTAATTATTATAAAGCACCTGATTTCAAGAAGCATCTTGGAAGAAAAAGGTAATTTTAGGATTTTAGACAAATGATTTACAGTTCGTTATGTCTTTTTTGAGTTGATTTTTGGAGATTAATTTATTGATATAATTTGATTTATTTGATAACTTGAATAGAGCTGAGGTGTTCTTATCAAAACAAAAAGACACAACGTTCTAATTGCACTTCCATTCTGAGTATATCCCTCAAGATGATAACTGCATCCGAGGAGGGGATTTAATTTGCCTGTATCACACGGAACTTTAAGGTACACTGACTGCAACTATTCCCTACAAGAATGTAAGAAAAATCGAAAATTTTCGTAATAATTTTTTGTTTTTTAATAACGATTTGGTATTTGATGTTAGACTCAAGGAAACGCTGAGGCCTTCATTCGTCGGTATGAAGGAGAATATACTCAAGAGAGATATTCAGTAGCTTCTATATGGGAAGTTGAAGTCGATTCCAATGAATTCAGAGGATAAAATGTGCAAGTTAGTGATTTGCAATCTGCAGAAAAAGGAACAAGTTAATCATATAAACTTCGACATTTCTTAACTGGCAAGGTCTTGAGCTAAGCAGCTTCGACTCAAAAGGGCAAAGAAGTAGTTGGTCCCTGTATAGTTAAAGACGACACCGCTCATTTGGAATAGCAAAGTCGAATTCAATTTGTTTCGACTTAAGGTGATGGCAAAGAGTAAAAATCAATTTAATTATTTGCATGAGGTTGATTTGTGATATTTTCTGCGTGTTTCAAATAGGCATATGGAAAGCAACTTATGCTACTTAATTAAACTCAACAATTAATACATTGTAGCGAATCCACAATCAGAGATGACCAGTGATAAGATTGAGAAGAAAAATGGTGGAGCTGGTAATGTTAAGGATTTCAAAGACATCACTGAAGATATGATCTACAAGCCAATCGATGAAAGTGAATTCGAGGTAAATCGCTAGTCTTTGATGTGCTTAGAAAAGGGAGGTACGGAGGAGAATGCATTCTAAGTAATTAAGCTTTCTGAATCTGAAAAGAGTGATATCCTATAAATCCATTCTTCAAGAGCAATATTGTTTCGTTTTATATCGCAACTGAGAAGTGTTGGGAGTAAAGATCAAGTGCCGAAGAAGGAGCTCCTAAAAAGAGTTGTATAGGTTCTCTCTGATTTGATATTCTTCCTTGTTAAGAGTGACAGCAACGATGCTTTAGAAGTTGAAGGCACTCCAGCTGTCGACCGCTAAAGAATGATGAAGGATTTCAGGTTCATCGAGTTGCTCACTGATATTTTATATTACCCGATGAAACTCGAAGTCTACAAGATTTCGGAGTTAGACTAAATCGAGCAGGATGTTGTGAAGATTTTCAAGCTTTGCAATGCGTTAATAACTCACTCGATTAGAGAATATCGTCCGAATGAAATATACGCTTCGTAATGGATAGATTTGTTAATTTATTAGTCTGTCATGACAGAGGGTGATTGTGATATTGGCTCTGAAGAAACACTCACAGAACTCATTGACAATAATAAAAAGATTCTTGAAAGGATCGATGAGCAGACGGTGAATAAATTCTTAAAAATGCTCTACGATGAGAAAGAAGCGAAATATGTCAAATTAGTCAGTGCATTAGTGCTTTGTAATGGACAAGCTGTACCAAATCAAGAATTGATTTCGAAACTTATGCTCGCTAATCTTGAGCCCAATTTAGATGATCCTGATGGGGATACTCCTTCAAATGAATTTGCGACAGATAACAGTAGTTAGATAAAATAAGCTGGAACAGGAGCGTCAGGAATTATATACCGAGTCAAGATGCATCAAGGAGAAGTGTGGATACAAAACCCACTTGAAGAAACACATTAATATATTAAACTTAAAGATTTTCAGGTATGCTAGGGATTTAGATCGTTTTTGGCTTTAACTAATATTTTTTGTTGGATAATTTTCGCAGACTTTATCCCAAGAATCAACTGAAAACAAGGAATAATTTGATTTTGTGACAGAAATGGTTATTCTATTGAGTTAGCTTTGCAAGGACAAGAACTACGAAGCGATCAACCCGCTAAGCAGAGTCTTTAAGCGAACTACATGCTTTGAAATCATCAAGAATACTGCATTCGTTCCTGCATTGAGGAGAAGTTTTACGTAGTTAATTCACTCCATGTACGTGGATGTATCAGAAATTAGCAGATTCAGTCTCCCAAATAACATTAGAGCATGGACAGAAATCAACAAAGCCAGTCCGATTATTAGCATTTTCGACAGTGTCGATAAAAACCTCATTAGTCTGCCATAGAATAAGAACATTCGATACGTTTAGGAGAATTTAAAAGGATTTGTGTAGAGCTACTTAAGCGACATTGCTAAACTAAAATACATGAACGCTCTCAAAGAAGAGTAGAATAAGTTAACTGTAAGCATCTTGCATTTAGGGGAACTTATCGTAGATTGTGGGTTTTTAGATACAAAGGAGTAACTCTAGGATTTACTTAGGAATCTTTTTAAAATATTGAATTCGACAATCGATGTGACGAACTAAACTGAAAAGGATATCACGAAAGCAATTCTAGCGATTCTAGCTGAGCAGAGTTAGAAAGGCAACATCAATTAGTTACTGAAGAGACAAAAAGGAATCACTATTACAAAGTAAAGAAATAATATGATTTTCAAAGATGGAAGAAATTTGAATATGTTAGGGAAATTAATATCTTCTTTTTTGTTCAAGATAATCTAAATATTTTCAATTTGTTTCCTTTAGATTTTCATCTCGTTATGAGCTTTCCAAGGAAAACAGTATCATCTAAGAAGCTAAAGTTCTCTGCTGCAAAATCATCAAGAAAATCATTTTGATTCGCAATGACATGAGAGTTAGTGAATTTATCAGGGTGTTCAAAGGTGAAATGGATTCGCCGCTACCTGCGATTAAAGGAAACAGATCTAAATAGAACTCGAATAGAAAATCAATAAATAAGCCAATGGATCTCGAGTTGAGCAATATGAGATCGAAATAGATCTCAATGCTAACACCTGTGGAATTGCAAAGTAAAGAACCAGCTGGGAGTATTGTAGCAAATGAAAAATTACCATTGAATACTCCTAAGGGAACTTAAAACAAAATACATGAAGATATTGATTTTTTCACTGCTACACTTGAAGAAGAAATTCTCAGAAGAAGAAAATAACCAAATAGTAAGACCGCACTGTCGATGATCAACGATATTTTTACCATGAATGCTATTAAAGTCCGTGGATGTGTTAAAATCGATGTCGTAGCGATTCTCCAGGATTTAAGTTTGTATGAATCACCTGAATTAGTGAATATATCGTTTGAAATTCTAAATCTTCTGTTCACAGAACGATAAACGATGCTACAATTACTTGGAAGCCTGCAATTACTCGAAAGTGAAGAATCTATCAAGACATACTTTGAGATTCGTGAGATTTAGAATAAATTAGCTGAAAAAGTTGAGAAAAGTGAAAATTGGTTATTCAAATAATCGGAGAAGAGCAAAACAGATGGCTAACTCGTTGAGAAGTTTCTTTCAGGGTTAGTAGCATTGCTAGGTGCGAAGAGTTCAGGCGTTGTTAATAATTTCGTAGATTAATCAGAACCAGAAGGTGAAATGATCCCGATGGCTAACATTTCAAAGCAATAAATCGATTAGCAATCGAAGACACTTCCTGGGTTATTATTCGATGAAGAACAGCTGATCAACACGAGTAACTAAAAGCTAATCAGAAATAGTTATCTGTATTAGTAGATTATAAATCTGCTACGGTATGATGCGTAAACAAATACCCGCTCCAGAGGTGAACAATCCATGACTTAAGCTACTTTTGATACCACCAGTGTTGATCTCCATATCTTGTAATTATGCTATTAATTGCTCGGGAGATTTGTCTGCCATAGTGCTTAGAATTAGTAGCTAATCCTACCAGTGCTTTAGGAGTTTGTCTACAAGCACATGAGGACACTTCCAACTGTTTACGCAAATTATTTACTTGAACCACTGATTGCAGATAATGTCTTTATTGTTATGAACGATGATGTCAGTAGGAAATTCGTCAAAGAAGTTATTCATTGCGTTAAAACAGTTAAATTATATTCGTTCTCCCTTGCAGCATGCTACTTGGACACTCTCCGTCATGTACCTTATCTGAATGATCAAGTCATCAAGGAAAACTAAACTCTAATTGTGAATGAATTAACGAATAAAAACAATTCAACGTTGCTTCTTTCTATTAACACAACTGATCCTTCCTTTGCTGGAACTGCGAAGGCGATCAACGAATTGCAAGGCAACATCGAAAGGACTTCTTCTGATCTCATAGAAGTTCCTGGGGAAGTTGATTATTTCAATAGTTTGGTGTTCCTGATGGCTTCAATATGTGACTAAAAAAACAACGCTACGGAAAGTAAAGCATAGAGCTATCTTCCGTTGAAGACTCTTAGTTCGCTTTTTGAATAATTCAAGAATTGCTACTACGTGAAGAGATACTTATATTTCTTCTTTTTCCATGTTTATCTCGACACGGAGAAGGAAATGTCAGATGATCTCGTATTGATCAAAAAGAGCATCATCGGATAGATTTAATAAGATTTCTAAGCAGTCACTAGCACCTTAGATTCACAAGGATTCTCGTTAAAGTAATTAAATTAGAGAAATTTTCAATTTTTTAGTATATTTTTGCTCAAATTTAAGTTCTTTCCTTAATTATTCTTTTTGCGCAGTTCCTATCGAGGGAGAATATCAGTTCAGTAATTGAAATTAGACTTCATTTTCGAGTCATTGCTGCTGTGTATTGACACAATTCTCTTCAAGAAACTCCTTGACATCGATTAAAAAAAACCGTTCTACACAGCGATTTTAGAAGGGCTCACAATTGTCTCAAGAGTGCAGATCCTAGGACCTCTTGAAAAAAAGAAAATCAAAGGCATCCTAATTCAATTTGTTCTCAAGAAATTTGTGACTATTTAGTCTCTCAAGGAACACATGTAAAATGGATTGATTTTATTCTTTTGAGCAAGAGAAACATCATATTTTAACTCACAAAAAGTACTTTTTATGGTAATTATTTTTTTGCTCTTATCTTTTAGAAACAATGCAGAGCTGATACCAACAAAAAATGAGACAATGCTAATTCAAAAGAACCTTTATGAAACATCTACTTCTTTTAAGACTCTGCCACTAAAAGTTGAAGCAACTGCAGAACGAAAAGACGGAATCAAAGGGTAGTTACTTGATTTAGATGTCAAAATTCTACGAACAGAACCACTCTACTAAGAAGACATCCGCAATGATTTCAAGTCATTCGTAGATTACTTTACGAGTAAATAATCAAATTCATTGCATTTTTTATGAAGCTCCAAGTTTTTTCCTATTCAAGATATTTTAAAACAAATATTTTCTTTTTTACAAAGACATAAAAAATATTAGTCAATAGGCATTCAGGGGGATATGCACTATTGATTTCTCAGAGTTAACTTCAGCTATGATTCATTTCATGGTTGAGAACACTGATCATTCAGGAGAAGACGAGCTTATTTCAAATGAACTTTCCAAAAAACGACTTTAGGTGCTCAGGTAGATTATTGAGCTGGAAAACCCAGATGAAAGTGGGCCAGTGGATACTTGGGAATCAATTGGAGAATACGGTGAAGAAATCAAACGAAGATAGGATAAACTTAACTAGCAAGGTGTTATCGAAATGATCGTTAATGTAATATTGCTTTTTATCTTATTTTCAATTATTTCTTGAAAAATAAAAATCTCCAATTTCATCCAAACAGACAGTAAAAGATGCAAATGCTCCATATGACTTAAAAGAAGAAGCTATTCTCCTTGGTATTGCCTTGCTATTCGGTGGAAATACAAACTCTCAGGAAGAGTTCTTAAATCAACTTACTAAGGATTCCAAGAATCTTTTCTTAGGAACTCTCTAAGAAACGATTTTAAAGGGTATTTCCATCATCAAAAAGACAATGTCTAAACAAAATAAGCAGTCTCTGAATTCGCAAACTTAGCAAATGAACCAAAATAATAATTAAATTGCTCCTGAGAATGCTAGCGAAGGAGATGAAATTGAATACGATGATAAATTATCAGAAGACGAACTGTAAGGCGCTAAATCTGCTAACGATGAAGATGCACCGGAAGAAAATGCAGATGCTATTCCACCTAATGTAAATCAATCAAAATTTTAAATAATTTCTGCTTCCATATTGACTTTCTTCTTCTGCACTTCACCAACATCAAAAATATTCTAAATCTGTTTGATTTTTTTGTTTTAAGGTTTCCGAAGAAATCAAGAAAGTTTGCAGAATCTACAGATTGCTTTAGCTATTTTGTGAAGGACACAATATCCCTATGCAAAACCATCTCAGACTCTAAATCATTAACAAACAAGAATCAGGAAAATCAATCGATTTTGTCTACACATCCTCCCTGACTTTTGCGAATGTCATTAAGTTTGTCAATATCCACTGCGTCGATCTAGCAGATTCAATTCTTAACTTCTTGACAGAAATCATCCAAGGACCTTGCGCTGAAAACTAAGTAGTCATGTGCAGAGGTAAAATCATAGAAACCTGCAAGGATTTCCAGCAGAGACTGCAAGGATCAATCGAAACAAACAGAGACTTTATTCTCCTTGGTTTTGATGATCTTGAAAAGAAGAAAGAAATCGACAGTCTCGTGAACAAAACTTTTAAACTGCTCTACTCTTTGATTGAAGGAGATGCTTCACCGGATATAGTGAACATGTTGTGCTCCATTCTTGATTTTAGATTCTTATTTGAAGTGCTAGCTTAGAGATACAATGAGTTCAAGTAATCTCATCACATAAAAACTGATAACATCGATCGGCTGCTGAAATGCATTGGAAATAACTTTGATGAAGGGTTATCAGAGGTTTTCGAAATTTTTTTACTCATCTCGACACTCTCGGATAGCAAGCCTGATATTAAAGAAATGTTGGATAATCCGGAACCAGAGGAAGTAGCAGCTATTGCATTCTTTAAATATAACTGTGCCTCCATAGAAATTGTCTTCAAAGAGAAACTCATTCGGGTGTATTTCCCGATTTAACCGATATGCAGGTTGCTCAGTAAAAACACAAGAATGAGTTTGATGGAGGAAATTCCAAGAGAAACACCAGGTGAAAAGATCGAAGGGCTAGTCGACGCCTCAGCTGACTTATTCGATGAAATGGAGCATTAAGCGACTTTAAAGTCTTAGATCTTTTTCTTTTCTGCTAAGAGACTAGCAGTTTTGAGCTTATTCTCGTATTTCCTCGCACTGGTGATAAACATGATCATTTTGTTCTCCTATAAGTTATCATTTACATCATTTTCCATGGCGACAAACAATGTTGATCCTGATATTGACAAAGTTACTCTTATTCTCGGAATCATCTAGTTTGTCATAACTATAATAATGACAATCTTTTGGATAATCATTAATGCACCCTTAGTTATCTAAAAATAATGGAGACATCTTGTTGAAGCCAATTCAGTAAAGAAAATAATAAATCCCCTTATGATAACCTTAATAATAAATTCCTCTTTTTTTATTGCTTTTTTGCACAGAAAGGAGTGGATGTGAAAGATGAAGAAGTACGCGTCGTTGAAGCGAGACTGCTCCCTATGTTGGAGGCATTAGATGTTCTAAGGAAGACTGGCCCCGAAGCAGATGAATTCCATAAACATTCCAAGCGTGATTTTGGTCATTTGTTCGTGGCAATCTACTATTACTGGAAGTGCTTTTAGTTCGTGATGGTGAATGGAAACTTCATGTACATGCTGTTTTACACTGTAGTCTCAGCAATGGGTCTATTCGTCTCAGATATTGTCTATTGCCTGCATCTGCTAGATATTATTGTGAGATTCCCTGCACTTCAGAATGTCATCAAAGCAGTCACCACAAACATCGGCTAGTTAGGTCTAACAACTCTCCTCGGAGCTGTTATTATCTACATCTACACGATATTCGCATTTTACTTCTCGGATATCACTTTCAACGCATCTAATGTCTACGCTGCTGATGGTTCCAGTGACATCGAAAATACCTGCACGACACTATTCTAATGCTATTTATTCACTGTCAACAAAGTAACAAAAAATTAATTATTTTAGGATTTAAAAATATTTCATTTTTTGTTGGTATTGTCTCCTTAGGGTTTAGTAAACGGAGGTGGAATAGGTGAAGGTGTAACTAGACCAAGCTACACAGATGATTAGAGCACATTTGCGTTTAGATATATCTTCGATCTGTCATTTTTCATGATCGTCAATATCGCTTTCCTTAACTTCATCTTTGGCATCATTATTGATACCTTCGCTTGTAAGAAGCGTTCTCTTCATTTTTTCTTAATATCCCTTGCATGCTTGCCCTTGTGCTTAAACATATTTTGTGATGTTTCATAGAACTAAGAGACGAGAAACAACAAAAAGAAGAAGACAAGCGCGATGTTTGCTTTATCTGTGGATTATCTAGAGATTAATTTGACTAGGTTCCAGGTGGATTCTTTATCCACATTGAGAATGAGCATCAGCTGTGGTATTACGTTTATTACATTTACTATCTCAAGAGGAAAGACAGCACTGAATACAATGGAATTGAGTCATACATCTCAGATTTAGTAATAATTTAATAATTCTTTTATTATTTTTAGGTCTTTTTGGATAAATTTTTGATAAAGTTGCCTGACATTGTTCTAAATATATGATGCATTTGGTTTGCTAGATTGCTCAAAATGAGACATCTTGGTTCCCCAGTTTGAGAGCACTATCCATTGGGTCAGAAGGAAGCTAAGATTAGAATCTCCTCATTGAAGGATCGTTCTCCAAAATGAAATAGAACATCAAGGAAATCAATGCTAAATTCGATAAACTTTCGTTTAAAAGCTCGTCCTCAGCGAATACTTCGTCTGCTTTCAATGCTGGAGGCTTATCAAATATTAAATAGCCCGTTGGGAAATGAAACACTGTTTATTTTTCTCAATGTCATCTCCATGTTTCGTTATTTTTATTATTTTTCATAAAAAGGAACTTTTGCTTCTAAATTGTAATACATCATCTAACTAGCCACATAAGCTAATAATATTCGTTCATTTTTGTTTTTCTTCTATTTGAATATTTGTTCTATTTTGAAAAATATTTAATGAGGAAAAGTTAGCAAAGTAATGCTTTTCATTATTAATGTGTGTGTTGCGTCTTGATATCAAAACAAAAATTAAGAAAAAAACATATTGGTTTGGAGAAGAATAATTGCAGAAAATCTCAAGAAAATATATTCAAAAGGGAGCTAAGAAATACAAACAGAGAAAATGCTGGAGGATTTGATTCGCTAGATTCCTCCAATAACTAGAGTTATGTGCTCAGTGTAATTACTGCTATCCTTGCTCACTTACACTGATGTAGTCCAGCCATATACGCTTTATTTTAACCTTAAACTCATCATCGGCCAATTCTAAGTAGATCTATTTTTAAAGAAATTGTAGTAAGATCTTGCATAGCTAACATTACAATGCATTTGCGATAGGGTTGGAGGGTACTGACGAACATTTTTTACATTGGAGAAATGAAAATCATGACCATCTTTCGTATCTTCTTCTTGTAAGTTGATAAACCATTTGGGGGAATTTGTTTCGTCTTCCCAAAATGAATGTTCTCTATTTTGTAAAAAACAATAAAAATAGCTGTAGATTCTCGAGCAAACTTGAAGAACATACTTTCAGAGGAAATGGTGCTAACTATTGCTATTTCCTCTTCCTCGGAATCACCTTCTTGAATGTAAATAAGACTAGAAAATACTGATTCCACATTTATTATTTGGGATAACAACTTGAAATATTCTTAAACAGTTTTGGGAATTTGAGTGGCACAGACCCATTTTCTATCTTTTGATTTTAAAACAGATAATCGCTTCCGTGTTTGGTCTTTTCAATCTCTCTGAATCATTCTAGACAATGATTCTTTATTTGTGGTGCCGCAGGAATAGGAATGCTCTCTTTCACATGTTTGGAATCATTCCAATCCAAGCACCTTATCTCACATGGTAAAAATGATTTAACTTTGAAAAACAGCAACAACTTCACAACAAGGAAGATTCATAAAATAGGATGTATTTTTCATAGTGCATGTAATTTTTCTCATTGAAATATGATGTTTTTTTTGTATGGAAGGTTTTTCGTTATGATATCACTTCTGCTGAACGAGAATATCATCACCGATTTAGTAGGCATCGCTGTTGCACACGTGTATTACTTCCTAGCAGATATTTATCCGAAATTACCACTTTCCACTGGAAAGAATATTGTTCAGACACCCAGATTATTGTAATCATCAAAAAATAACAATTTTTTCGAATTTAGATAAACTAGAACTTTATTTCATTTTTACTTATTACTTCTGCCATTGTGGAAAAACACCTTAACTTAATGATGATTCTTTGAACAAAGTTTGTAACTATCTGAGTGGGTGGGTCTAATAGGAGAGAAATAAATAGAAGAAGAAGAAAGAATTAGAGCTGCTGGAGGAGCTCAGGAAATACCAGAAGATGAATAAGAAGGATTGCTATTCTGAAAGGGAAATAACTATTTGAGTTGGAGACTCACATTAGGAATAGGACTGTTTTAAGGGATTGTGTTGTGATATCCTGAATATTTCTTTTTATTTGTAATCATCCATTTGATAATAAGTCACTTTATCTGTTGAATTTAATCAAAAAAAGAAATTCATTTCCTTAAAAATTCATATAAAAAATGCGAATTTTTGCTGTTTGTTTTAAAAGCTTAACAATATTTTGCTATTTATTATTATAAAAATAAGCTGGCTTGTTCTCACAGACCATCAATTTGCTGTGGGCAAGTGAATATCACATTGATTATCGTGAAATTATCTTCTCTGCTTAAATCAAATAAATTGAGCCAGAAAAAACAAAAGTTACCCCAATGAAAGTAGGTTTCAACCAACGCAATGAAGTTGATTTGGTCAAGAACAACAAAGAAGAAGTTGCTTTCAATAAAATGTCCACTCCATTTGCATACCTTTATTAACGTGGAAATGTCCCCTTGGATCTTGTATTATTCGAGCAGAAGGTTGAAGAAATCAACATAAAACATCCTCTACCTCCACCTGATAAAAAATTTCTCGAGCCAGATAAGCTCAAACTGCCTGAGCTCATGCCGTACAGAAACATCACGCCACCTTATTAAAAATAACGATACAAACAAGATATGAGAATGAAATCACTTGATGTCATACTCCAATACAAAAAAGATCATGAAAAAACGTCTATGTTCACTGTATAACAATTCGACAGACCTGTTAAATACTACAAGGATAGCTTCAATGCAAGCTCAGAAACAGCTCTCCAACGCATAAAACAAGAAGGATTAGCTCCATTGTAACAATCTGGTGTTGGAAAATTTATTCAGAATACACCGAATCATTATGCGAATAAAGGAATGTCCACTAGCTAAATGAGAAATTTAGGATTAGAAAACATGCATTAGTATAAGGTCATGGCAAGTCAAAATGAAAATAGAGTGAACTATGGTATCTACGATAATGCTTTCCCTTAAGTAGTTTAGGATATCTAAAAGCAGTACAGGTATTAAAAAGAATTGATTTCGGACTAAGAACCGAATTTCTTTAAGCAATCCAAGCCTTTAAATTACAGATGCACCCCTTTGGCTGCTTAGTAATATGACCATCCATACATGAATATGAGAGATGGAAGCAGAGGAGGAAGGATGGATAATGATAATAATATGTAATTTCAAGAATAATAAGCAAATTCACAATTTTAGATGATGAGCCCAGTCATGCCGATTTATGTACCTATGAATGAGCGGTTACCGAAGAATTATCAAGTGATAATGCCTGGCATTCCATCTCCTCTCCCTCCTGTTTCAAATGCTCCAACATTTTAACTTCTCCCAGGGTAGACAGTCGAAGTTACTCCTTTCAAGAAAGCACCTCTGAGACCAGGTAAATTCACAGAAATTCAAAAAAATAATAGGTTTATTGAACCAACTGCTGAACGATACTCGTAGCAAAAAAGGCATGAAAAGATGGATGAGAATTACACACCTGATCTTCTGCAAAGAGCTGACAAGGCAGGATACAATATGAATCCACATACAACAGCTGTGACCGTGAACTATCAGAGACAAGAAAACAATAAATAGAGGGTGATCAAAGAAGCAGAAGCAAAAGAAGTTGTCAAGAAACAGAAAGAAGCTGCTGCAGCAGAATTTTATCAGAAAGATAATCGCTTTGGGACAAGTGGAGCGCTGCCTTCTAATTTGCTATGAAAAAGAAAAGAAATGAAAATTTTATTGGATTCCTTGATATTAATTAAATATAGATACGTGCATGTTAAATCGAAGAAATAATAATATTTTCTGCTCAGACTTCTGTTTTTCTTTCCCAAATAGATATTTCTCAGTATTATTATTAATAAACTGATGAAGAATGAGAGAAGGTAGTAAATTTGTGAGTGAAATTGTGGATTGTTATTGAATATTATGGATTTCATCAATTAATTCTTTTGTCTTCCTTTTTTTGGGAGAGTTTGTGCATCACTATGAGTAATATTACGTCAGTGCCGATTGCCTGCGCTGCTTACGCCTGCTTTGCTATGAAAACATTTGGTGTTATAGGTCTGATAGCTAATTAATAATTGCTTCGGGCAGAAATTTCTTTAAAAAAATAATTAATTTACAAAAAAGGCCGTATTCAAAGAAGAAGAAAGAAAGATTAACAAAGTGCACTGAAAAAATGAAGGCAAAACCTTGGGAGAGAAATCGTAAGCTTTAAGGCTCTTAAATGTCTTTCTTGACATTTATTAAAATTTGTAGGTTAAGTTGATCATAGTCTTTCAACGTAGATTCAACAGAACAACTAAATTCTTGCTACGACTACTCCAGATTAACTTTCTTCATAGACATTAATTCCAAATAATGGAGCTGATAGTCTAACTGGAGGATCAGTTATCGATGGTACAACTGGTCTTGGCGGAACATCTGCTTTAGGAAATGGAGGTTTATCAAATACTGGATTAGGAGGAATGAATAGTGGTGGATTAGGAGGAATGGGTAGTAGCTACGGTGGAATGGGTAGTAGCTACGGTGGAATGGGTAGTAGCTACGGAGGAATGGGTAGTAGCTATGGAGGAATGGGTAGTAGCTACGGAGGAATGGGTGGATATGGAAGCAGCTACGGAGGTGGCTACGGTAGCAGTATGTACGGAGGTGGAATGTACGGTGGCGGAATGTATGGAGGTGGTATGTATGGTGGAGGTATGTATGGAAGAATGATGGATCCTAATAACCCTGGAATGCTACAGAACAGCATGATGTATTTAAATTCCTTTGGGATCGTACTTTAATCCCTTGGTGAGATAGCTCGTACATTGGAAATGAACGCGCAAGGATTAGTTCATTTATGGGTATCAACATTTAATTTAGTTCTGAGAGTCAAAGGCTGGGGTGTGAGTTTTATAAACTTCATTAAAACGACTGTCAAGAAAATCAGAGACAAAATTATTCATTTCCTCGAATAGAAAGGATAATTCTTGCTGGGAACAGACAAAGACAATAAAAATGTGAAGTTGAAATTGAAAATCGTATAAATTGCTTTCAAAATTGCATTCGTGCTCTTCCTATTATCAATGATCCCTATTCTTAAGAAGATGATGAAGCATGATGCACATGAGGCTGTCTTCAAAAAGCTAGCCCATGCGTCAACCTCTTGAAGCATTTTTTAACTCTTGAATTACAATTTTTAAGCTAATTATTTTTCTTTAATTTCTATGAACTAATTGAGCGTTATCTTCTTAGCCATGGCGGCGTAGCCAATTAATTGATAACAGCTAAGCTAAGCATTTAAGAGGATCTTTTTATCTACAAAAATAACTTTGAATGTTGTATTGCATTTTTGTGTTAGATTTAGATAGATATTATCCTTTTTGAAAGAATCTAAATTTTGTATCACTTTGCTTCAAGAAACAATGATAATTCCAAAAGTCGATCACTTCCATTACAGGTTTTCAATCAAATCTTAAGGAATACAAATAAAGGAAGATAACAATTATTCCATTTGAGTCTTTATCATATGCAATTCAACTAATTGTCTCTTATGATTTCAAGAACTTAATTTCACTTTTTATTCAAAAATAATTGTTGAGAATGAATCGAAGTTTGGCAGAAAAGCATCCACTTTCTCAAATATCTTTGATACTTTTATCTTCACAGTGACAATAAATTAATTTTTATCAATCTTAAAAAGTGAAAAACTACCCTTAATATCTCTTCTTGTAATCTTTCAAAGCCACAACTAAAAAAATGGTAACAACAATAGCTAATTTGAGAATAACTTCTTGATTAATAACTTTCAAATGTTTCTTGGATATAAAAGCAACAATAATAGGCTTCTCTTTTGTAGAAATAAGCTAAGCTAGTTCATTATCAAGCAGGACACTAAGAAATGATAGTACAAAAAATATCTTCAAATCGAATTATTATTTTCAATTATTTTTTAAAAAAGCATGATGCATAGTATGATTTCTATGGGAAGCGATTGGCTACTTGTTCAGGGGATGGAACAATTAATGTAGTTGACTTATCTAAGCCTGATAACAACGTTACTCGAATTAATACTTTGGAGAAGCTAGACAACAACAAGAATACAACTATTGCGTATTTTATATATTCTCATATTACGAATAGAAACAGTATTTAAGATTTATTGTAACTCTTTGCTTGCATTTAGCTCCCCTATTTGGAAACTATCTTGGGCTCATCCTCGCTTTGGAAGTGTTATTGCTTCAGCATCGTTCGATAAAACAGTGAGAAACTAAAAATACCTTACCACAATTCATTTTAGAAGATACTTTATGGTTTTAAAAACATAATCACGAACAGGTTAGCATTTATCAAGAGACATCTCAACAAAACCAATAGAGTACATGGGTCAGAGTGTATTCCAAAGCCTTCGATGGATCAATAAATTATTTGCAGTTTTGTCCTTGGGAATGTGGCTTTCATCTGGCTTGCGCTTCATCAAGTAAAAATAACTTTTAAAAATTATGATATTTTTAGGTATTTTGAAGAACCCTTGAAATCCTAAAAGAATCTTAAATGTTTGCAATTCTCATTAGGTGGTAAAGTGTGGCTGATCAGTCAGAAAGGCAATTCCTTTGTGGAATATGAATGGCAAGCGCATTCGTAAGGGATCAATTGCTTGGCTTGGTAACCTTTCTAAACCAATGAAGATTTAAATGTAATTTATTAGTAGAATTTTGAATTATTTCAGAATATTATTATTAAATCCTATCTTTTCTTATTGTTATTCTCTCTCTTGCAGATCGATTAGGTTGATAAATGTGTGGGCTAGTTTCCTTGGTTGGTGACTGGAGGTACTGATAAAACCCTCAACGTATGGAGCATTTCCATCGAGAATGAGAAGCTGAAGGCGAATAAAATAATTGAGCTCAAAGGGTAGCACAATGATTGGATCAGAGATGTTGCATGGTCTCCAATCAGCCCTTAAGCTACAGCTACTCCCTATCACTTAATCGCTAGCTGCTCTGAAGTATTTGAATAAACAATATTAACACTTATTGTCTTAGATTCTTTAAAAAAATTAACCTAACAATATTTGGTAATTAATACACTTCTTATAAAATCTTTAGGATTGCTCAGCAGTGATTTGGAAACTGAATCTGAATGAGAATCTAGATGGGTATGATAATGTTGAGACTACAAACTTAAACAACGGATTAGCAGGTCCAGCATGGAGATTTAGTTGGTCGTTGTAAGGAAATATGCTAGCTGTTTCTACGCAAGCAAACAACAACGACAATAAAGTTTACGTCTTCTCTGTAAAAAGAATGAATAATTTTCTTTCATTTTTACATGCACATTTAGGAGATTATCTTTCGGGAAAAAGCTACTTACTTTTTAACAAATAATCTATTGGAAATGTGAACAGGAAAATGAATCTGGCGAGTGGGAAGAGATACATCAAGATAGCTAAGAAGAAGGAGGATAAGAGAGCAGATGAAAGATTAGAGAAATCAGGCAGCGATAGAGAGATGAAACTTGAATGGAATGATGATGCATGTATGATATGATTATTGTTTGTGAGTTGAGAGGGATCATTAGTTATCTCTATCTAAATGTGATTATTTTTGGATAATTAAATATACTAAACACAAAATCATTATCAAAAATATTATATTACTCCAATAAATTCCTATTCTAAAATTGGTGTTTAGTAGTTAAAACTTGTTGATAATAATAAGTTAAATAAGTAAAAAAATGAAACTCATTGGGGTTGTTAGCTCTTTTGTAATCATTAGAGTATCAAGTTTCAAAAATTAATGAAAGGAAAAGCGAAACATCAAATTAAAGCCTGAATTCGTTCGCGTCCAAAATCATTTGTACTGCCTAAATTCAAAGAGGCTTTGTTGTTCCACTAAATTAGAGTAATCTCTGAAAATAAAGGATAAAAAAGCTTGATTTAGAAGCAGAGAAATTTGAAAAGAAATCAAAATATTATTATTTATTGAAATAACGCAAGAATTCCCAATCACCGAATATTTTATTCTGTTTTATCTTTGTTAGTTTCTTTTTCATCTACAGCAAATATGCATAAACAACTAATAAGATAAATTAGTCTTTAATATCAAATAAAAGGGTTATTTTCGATATCGGCAGTCTAGAGATTAAAGAGTATCTAAATCAACAACAAGCATCCAAATGTGTTTCATAAAATGCTATTTCTATGACATTGGCCAGAAAGTGAAAGTCGTCGATAAAGAGTAAGTCGGATACTAACGATTTAGATTATCTTATTCAAAAAAGTTAAGTTTTTAAATTTGTTAATTATGCTCTTTTGGTTGCTTTCTCTGTATCAAATCAAAGTGTAAAGGAGTTATAGAAAAAGAAAATTCCCTCTCTCAGGTAGTAAACACAAACAATTTAAATAAAGATTGATTCTACTTGAAATAAATTCAATTCAATCCTATGAGAAAAAATAAGTTCAATTTGCTAATACTATTCTTCTTTTTGTTGTGTTTCTCTGCTTCGAAGGGGGTAACTTAGCATAAATAAGTTCGAAATAGAGTATCTGAAAAGTAACCATATTAGTCATGGATTTAACCAAGTGAAGAATCACAGGGTTTTGTTCAGCTAAGATTCTTCGATGATGAGACAGATGAAGATGAAGAGAAAGAGATGATTAGAAAGGAATTAGAGTTGAAGAAAGAGCAATAATAATAGTGGTGCTAGGCTAACAAACACTTTAAGGAGTAATAGTGGTTCAGTGAAGCTCTAGAGAAAGCGAGCAGGTGTATTAAATGGGAGGATTTAGCTTAAGAAAAAGGAAAATAGTAGTAGCAGTTTAAATTCTTTTTGCTTGAAAAGAAGAAGGATTTAAAAAAGAATGATAGAGAAGATAGAAATGGAGATCATTAATATGAAAAACTAGGATAAAAAGAAGAGAGAGATGTTGGAAAATACCTGAAATATTCTGTTGTTTAAAAATCTGTTAAGAGAAATGAATCTGTCAGTAGAAAAGAGACTACTTAAACGAAAGAAGGGGAAAACGATGACGATGATGAAGACTTTTAAGAGTAACATGAGGAGGAAGAGGATAATTAAGAAGAAATAGAAGAAAGTGAGGAAAGCAACGAAAACGAGGAAGAATAAGAATTGGAAATTAAATCTAAAGAAACGGGACACTCCGCAGATAATTTAAAACTGCTAAACGGCTCAAAAGACATAAAAGAAGATTAATTTAATAGCTCATAATTGGATTAAGGAGAATAAGATACTTCTACCTAATTTAATAACATCTAATGCACCTAAAAATAGAACAAAAAATATTGTAGCTAAGTTGAATGCATCCAAATTGAAATGGAAGACAGTTTCGTCAAAGAAGATTTCCTGAAGGTGCTAAGCTGCCTAAATGAAGGTATGCTCTCATGCGATTCTTTCAGACTCGATACTTAGCATCTGGACATACTTTACGAGTATTGTTTGAGAGATGGCTCTGCAGGATTTTCATAAAAACAAAAATATCTCGCTCATAAAGTTCATTTGCAAGTAAGGCATTGCAATAAACTGGCAAACACAAACTATTTCAGATGCTTAGCTGAAATCCAAAGTGCAGAGGAATCTAAATTGACTCGTGAAGGTTATGATTGCGTTGAGAAATACACTATGATCCATGATGACATTTTACCTTCTTGCTAGAAGCAGTTCTTAACAAGTCTTGATACTAAACATGAATAGTTCCAAGAGTTATGCGATCTCAAGTGTGGATAGTTGTATGAGTAATTCTTTGCTCCTTTGATTTTAGAGCAGCCATAGTAAAAATACAAGGAATTAGAGAGATGCATTAAAGATATCTAAAGAAATGATGAAGGACTCATAAAGGAAGCTATCAATGTAATCACTTGTGTTAAAGACAAATAGTTGGCTTTAGTAGATAGCTTAAAACAAAAATGAGAAGGCAATAATCTAAATGGAAATGTTTTTTTTATGTCTTGGATATGATTTGATGAAGGGGTTTTATCTAGTTTTAAGTGTGCTTTTTCTACCATCATATAAAACATATTATTTTTGTTGATTGGATTGGTATGGGTATCTTGAAAGCGAAGAACTCAAGAATATTCTGAAATCAATACTTTTAGTTGTTGTTGATAAACATAAAATAAAAATACATTTAATATTTTCTATTTAGAGAAATTCTAGCACTTAGCGAAGTAGGATATTTAATACTTTAAACAAAAATACATTAAATCGTATACAATCTACATTTCTATCTATTTCTAAAAGCATATTAATTCCCTCTAGAAATCCTAATAAAAAATCCAATTATTGTGAATAAAATAATACCAACACACAAAAATTAATTACACTAAAACACTTTTATATCAAAACATAAGAAAAAGATAAATGAAGTCAGTGGAGTTAAGAGGACACGAGAAAGCAGTCAATTTCGTCAAGTTTAATCTGGATGGTGATTTGTTCTTCACAGGTGCTGCTGAGAAGAGAGTCAACGTATGGAGGAATCACACTTTTGAAAGAATTGGATCTTACAAAACTCAATCAGCTGTTAAGGCTTTGGATGTCACCGATGATAGCAAATACTTAGTGACTGGTTCGTTAGAAGGAACAATCCAAGTATTCGAAGTAGATGGTGGTGCCTCCGTTGGGTTCTACAAGCGTAAATTGAAATGCAAGTACTTAGAGCTTTCTCAAGGAAATGAGTTCCTAGTCGTTGTAAGAAGAATATTCTTTTTCATTTCTTTCAATAATTGTTGGATAATCAGATAATTGGCAAATCATGTTATAAAAAATAGAAAAAGCTCATTTGATTGCCATTTCTAACAAAATCTAATTTGATTTCTCAAGCTTTTCGAAGGATACGACAGCAAGGCAACAAATGAAGTGGGTATTTATCGTTTTTCTGAGTTCATTGAGGCCTTAAAAAAAGGCAAAGGAAAACCAGAAGATGAATCTATCAATATGCACAAGAACTTCTCTCTTGGATTACATGTCGCTACTCGTGTCAGATATGGATACCTCAACAAACACTTCTTAATCGGAACAGTATCTGGACTGCTTCTAAAATTAGATTTATCAGGTAAAAACTTCTTCTTGATAAAAGCTGCGCCATAAACCAGCGTTTAATTCTTTTTTCATTTTGGACTCCTAAACAATTAGTTTTAATTTATCCCACAGCAAGCAGATTAAATTAATGTTTGCAGAACTTTTGATGCTTTTGCATTTTAAATGAACTGCTTAAATCATATTAATGAACAACTGAAAAATGATTTCTTATTTTTGGACAATTTTAGGATAAGAAATTCAAGAAATTGTTGCTCATTAAGGGGAGACGTTAAGTATCACTTTTTCGAAGGACTATTCATTGCTTGCAACGACAGGAACTGATGGATGCAAATTCTGGGATCCTGAGACTTTTAAATGTCTGAGAACAATCAAACAGTAGGTGCAGATGAACACTGTCGCAATATCTCCTTTGATGACAGGAGATACAGAAGATGTTAAATTCCACTGCATCATGGGTGGTGGTCTACCAGCCAGAGATACTGCAAGAGTCAAAGTAATAAAAAAGAATAATATCACCCCCATTTTTTCTTTACTCAAGATGAATAAAATAGCTATTATTTTGATACTAAAAGCTTATCTTTTCTTAATCTCTTTTCTTCTTTTTTCTACTAGGATGGTGGTTATTTAATTCATTTGGTGAATATCATGTATGGAGAAGAGTTAGGTACAATTTCAGGCCATTTCGGACCTGTCAACTAGCTGGTATTCTAACCTGATGGCAGAGGTTTCATCAGTGGTGGTGAGGAAGGCATTATTAGATGCTTCCGATTCGATGGAAGTTATTGGGAAAGTGACACCTTCGAATGAAGAAAACCTAATCAAACTAAAGATGAAAAGCAACAATTATTTATGTTATGTAAAGGTGTGTTTTCTGCTTCTTTTCGAATATATTTGAAACTTTTTCGAAGATTTTTCAAAGAGTTTTTAATGTTTTTTTAATAGCCTACTCGTGTTGTAGTTGGCTTATTGTTTTCCCAACTTTATCAAGACAGATAAATTAAAAACAAAAGGTAAATTATCGCTCTTTCTTTTTTAAAATTGATTTTGTTTGGATAATTAAACGTGCATATGCATATTGATAGAATCTATTAAAAGCAAATGGACTCTCTGTATTCATGGTAGTTTGTTTTCAATAAGAATCAGAGTGAAAAGATGGATAGACTTCTTACAAAATCATATCTCAAACTCTTTTTTCGTTTTGACGATATTTCCCTCAATGGATGTGATTCTTAAAGTTGCTGTGTTTCTCGTGGTTGAAAGCAGTAGAACACTTGGCCATTGTTACGGATGCTCTTGAAATCGCATCAGTCATATAGAAATTCTACAAAAAACAAAAAAAATTAGATAAATTTGTTTATTTCAAAACTTAACTAGCATTATTTTTTTGTTACGTCAATGTAGTCAGTGATGAGAGTTGGATTGAGGGTTTATTTGGAGTCTTTGGATGCTGTCAGAGCGAGTTTGCCAAAGACTGTAGGTTCAATGTAATCATACTTCAGTAAATGAGGAGCTAACTCAGCTACTCTGTATCTCAACTGTACAAAATTTAACATTTATAATCTAACTTTGTTTATCATGAAAACCTTACTTCTTCGAGAGTGTCATAGGGTAGAGGTACTCCAGCTTCTTCGGAGATAGCTCTTAGGATTTACCAATCTTCTCTGGAATCACCTGGGGAAGTTACAACTAATCTTCCCAGTTGCACACGACCTTCTGTGTTCACCCATGTAGCATTTTTCTCAGTGTAAGCTGCAGAAGGGAGAATGACATCAGCATAGTAAGCACCTTCATCACCATGAGTACCAATGTACACAACAAAGGCATCCTCAGGGATATCGGTGGGTTTCAAGTTATTATCAGCTCCAAGAATGAAAACTAATTTAGATTTTTTAGAAACTGTTGTTGGGTTGATGCCTAGTTCTAGTGCATTAATGCGGCCAGAATCCTTGTGCAAGATATTGAATCCATTCCAGCTGTTCTCAGTGGAAATAACGTTGCCGTTGTTCGCGATAGTCTTAAGTGTATTCAGAATCGCAGCACCATCTTCTCTTTCAAGAGCGTTTGCACCAACAATAATCATTGGGAGTTTAGCTTTTTTGAGTCTCTCTGCGAAAGGATGAGAACCAGCAGCAATTTCACTCAAGACCTTAGTCGAAGAACCGAGATGTACAGTCTTGTAATTGAGATCTTGATTGGTGCCGATATTGAAGACCTTGAGGTTTTTTCTAGTTGCCTTGAGAATACGAGCGTTTAAAACAGGTGATTCATATTTAGGATTAGTACCAACGAGAAGCAACACATCAGCTTCTTCTACACCAGTGATTCTGCTGTTGAACAGATAGTTTGCTCTGAAATCAGGAGAAACCTTGAGATTTCCAGATTACCTGACTTCAAAATTATCAGAGTCAAATCTATTCAAAAGGTCTTTTAAAGCAGTGATCGATTCAATATCAGCGAATTCTCCGATGATTGCACCGATTTCTGAGGAAGGAGTTGACCCACATTTCTTAGCAATCAAACTGATGGTTTCCTACCAGGTGGCTTCCACATAAGTTCCATCTTTATTTCTCTTCATGGGCGTGTTGAGTCTTTGTCTTTTAAGTCCATCAAAAGCATGTCTAGTTTTATCTGAGATCCATTCTTCGTTGACTTCTTCGTTAATTCTAGGCAAAATTCTCATGATTTCAGCACCTCTAGTATCAACTTGGATTGAACTGCCGAGAGTATCTAACACATCTGTAGTATAGAACGATTTCAATTCCCAAGGTCTTGATGTGAAAGCATATGGACCATTAGTCAAAGCACCAACTGGACAAAGATCAACAACATTTCCTGATAATTCGCTATTAAAAGTCTTCTCAACGTAAGTGCCGATTTCAGCAGCTTTTCCTCTACCAGTTTTGCCCAGATCTTCGACACCGGCGATTTAAGTAGCGAATCTAATGCATCTTGTGCAGTGGATGCAACGATTCATCGAAGTATGCACAAGGGGACCGTAATTTTTATCTTCCACAGACCTTTTATATTCATTGTATCTGCCAATGCCATAACCATAAACCGAGGAGATATCCTATAAATCGCATTCACCACCTTGATCACAGATAGGACAGTCCAAAGGGTGATTTGCAAGCAAGAACTCCATAACGTTGCCTCTGTGAATACGGGTTTTCTCGCTGTTGGTCTTGATTTTCATTCCTGGGACAACTGAAGAAGCGCAAGCAGCTACAGGCTTAGGGACGTTCTCAATCTCGACGAGACACATTCTGCAATTACCAGCAACAGATACTTGATTCCAAAAGCAGGAAATAAAATATTGTTAGAGAAATAAATATTGTTTTTTATCGATCAAAAACAAGAATAATTTGTGTTTATCCTTACGACGCTCATGGAAACAGAATCTAGGGACAATCACACCGTTCTCGTAGCAAGCCTAGAAGATAGTGTAGGAGTCTTCAACCTTTAGATATATTCATTAACACAAAAATAAAGACAAATTTGACTCAAATGATCAATCAATTGGCTTTTTCAAACAATTTTGAGTTTTCAACTCCAAAAATATATTTACCTTAGCAGGTTTTCCGTCGATGAAGATGTCAATCTGCTTATTGAGAAGACCAGTTGATCTGAACTCTGCCTTTTGAGCGGTTGTCAGGCTCTGTTTAGCTAAATTTTTAAGGACTCTGAGCATTCTAGTTTTATTTTTCAAGCACAAACTCTTTCGAATATTTTATCGTAAATTTATTATTCATTCTTTTTCCTGTCTCTGTTCCCACTTTCATTAATTCACAAGGCATTTAATCTTTTGTTCCTTCCTCTTCTGTCGAAATCTTTGATTTTATTGAATTCATTGATAATTTTTACAAGAACACACATACACACACTAATCTCTTAAATCTCCTTTAAATTAGAATTCTCAACAAAATACTGAACTCTAATCAATTTTGAACCATTTTTTGTTATTCTACTCATATAATTAGGACAATTCCATAATCTCCATAATAAATAGACTTCAAAAAAAGAATTCAAATAATTTTGTTAGCATTATTTACTTGAGTTAAAAGCTGAGTTACATTATTTGGATATGCAGAGATTCATTTTCTTTTTCAATCTTTTACTGAGTTGATCTATTTATTCGCTGTATTCTATGCTATTTCTACTATTGCCACATGATGAGGAGTGAAACTATGGAACATTGTGGTACTACATCTGAACTTAAAATAAAATTATTATTATTATTTTTTCTAAATCGTTATAACATATCTGATTACTCATGATTTCAATTCAAACGAATGCAAATTGATCAATCCAGAAGTTATCTCAGCGAAAATAGTATCTTAAATATTGCATGCTGATTTTTTAGGATTAATAGTTCATAGAATTATCATAAACATAGCCTGTTTTCTAGATTTGAAGGTAATTTTATCATTTATAAAATAAGATATTGTTTCAAACCTTTGCGAGAATAAACCCACCAAGCAAGAAGAACCCCTCGTTTAATATTAAGCCTCGTGTGTAAATCTACAGCCCCACATATCATCGAGGTAGATTTATGAGTAGGAGATGATTCTTAAAAGTGTGTTTATCCTTTTTCGCATTGTAATAAAGGTAATTTCCATTGAAATGCAAGCCGAAAAAAAAAAGCAAAACAAACAAAGCAACTCACAAATAATCTTCCGAAAGGAGATAAATAAATAATTCAAAATTAAGACAAAGAAAAAAGGAAAGAAGAAGAAGACACAGATTTTTATAATATTCAATGAGTAGCAGCAGCAATTGGGCGACAAAAGGTTTCAGTGGAAGTAGCAATCCAAACTACAAGACATTCAACAATTAAAAAGGATCCAAATAAATCAAAGAAACTAGAGTAAGCACTGCTAAAACAACGTTTAAGAGCGTACGCAATAATGGCGATGAAGACGACGAAGCAATATGTCTACCAACGAAGGATTCGCTTATGGGTAGCAACACTAACAACACCGAAGCATAAGTTGTTGCAAACAGCTGGGATACATGGGATTCTCATGTTGGTAAGTATTTTCTAGGAAAAAGTTAGCTTTACTCAATAATTTCCAAACTAATTCTAATTGGTATTGACAAAATAGACACATCGAATGTGACGTAAGCTCCTTCGAAACCTGAGGAAATCATAGGAGGATAGATGATTTTCACTGTGAACAATTCAAGAGTTAAGGATATTGAAAAAGACAATACTGTCTACGAACCAGAGGAAGAAGAATAAAGCTTGAATCTTCTTGAAGCTATTGAGAAAGAAGCATAAAGTAAGGAAAAGAAAAGTTACATTTAATAGAATACAAAAATCAGCTTAAATACTAGCTAATTCGATCTTGTGGTTTGTTTAGAGGCACTCAAGAAAGCAGATAAAAAACCAGCAGAAAACAGCAGCAAACCAGATGATTCTAACAATGACAAGTAAGAGAATCACATTGCAATTGTTGTTTGACATTTGGATTGTTTGGGAGTAGGTAAAACAGCAAGGGAGGCTACAATGAAAGAGGATACAAAGATAATAATAATTATACTAACTCTCAAGGTAGAAACTACCAAGACAATGATAGAAGCTATTAGGGTAATGGTAGGAACTACAATGACAATGGGAAAGGCTATCAAGGTGAAAAGGGAGGGAGAGGATATTATGAACAAGAAAGAGGGAATAATTATCAAGATAACAGAAGAGAATTCAATGACAGAGGAAAAAAATAATACAATCAACCCAGGGATAACAACAGCAGTAATAATAATAGCAATTAATATGAAAATGACAGAAACAAAAGAGAAAAAGTCAGGGAAAACAAGTAGTATGAGAATAATAGTGGTTAGACTGAAGGAGTTAATGATAATGACTAAGGATACAATAATAATAGAAATGTTGATAGAGGTTATGAACAGAGAAATAATAATAATAATAATAATAAACCAAATAAATTTACATAGAACTAATAAAGTAAAGAGAAATAAAATAATAATGACAATAATTACAACAACAACACAAACAGTAAAAAGGAAGATAAGAGAATAGAACCAATAAGGGAGGATAACAGGAATAATAACATAAATAGCAGCAAAGAGTAAGCCACTACTGAGATTGGAGGCTAGCAAGGTAATGAAGATCGAGTTATGTTTAATGTGAATAAAAATAGAGTAATTTACGATGATCCCACAGCTAGATATTCAAATATTCAAGCATTCTGTCAGCCATAGTAAAGATAATCTTAGCAGTAAAGATCATAAGAGTAATAGTATTCGTAGAAATCATCGTCTTCATCGTCTCCTTTAGAATAGAGACAACAACCTGAAAAGCAGCCATAAGGAAAGATTCAATAGCCTCCAAGGTAGAAAGGTAGAGAGCAGCAACAAAATGAATAGGAATAATAAGAGTCATCATCTTGGAAGGAAAAGGAGTAGTCGTAATAGCCTTAAACTGAGTAGACAATGCCAAACAATAATAGAAACTATGTCCCCAGAGAAATCAAGGAAGAGAATCAAAATAACTTTAGCAGGAACAATAATTAATAATAATATAAGTAGAAAACAGGCAATAATAGTTCTACTGGTAATGCTTCAAATGGCTAGAACAGCAATGTTAGAAGCTCTGAGCAAGATGAAAGCGATTAATAGACGAAATACCAGCCGAAGTATTTCAAAAGTAACAAAAAATATAAAAGAATAAATAAGAGTTTATCCTTTGTTGTTAATTCGCGATGTCAAATCGATGGATGATTTATTCTATTTATTTTTTGATTTAGAGCCTAGAAAGTAAGAGATGATCTACGTGCCCAAGAACAAAGAGTGAAAAGGACTAAAATATTCGTGTACTGATGTTGTTGATGATGATCTTCTCAAATTTATTATATTTTGTGTTTGTGTGTGCGGTTTACATTTGTTTTGAATAACTTTGGTTTTATGATATTGTTGCTTTGCTGAATGTTATCAATGTTAGTCTTGTTTGAAGTGTTCTTCAAGAAAATTTAGGGGTTATGTTTTCATCTTTTAGATGGGATAACAAAAGTAGTTTGATTCGTTGTTTGGATAAATGCTCTTTGGTTAAAAAGTATGAATATTAATTAGATTGCGAGATATTTAAAACAAATAATTTCTTTTTGCTTTTTATGATTTGCTAGGAAATAAGGTTTATCATTTAAATAGCTTTCGAATTCTTAGAAATATTGATTTAATTTCATCTTCTAATTCAAGCCTGTTCTAAAGATCGGAGAGTAAGTGGGAGAATGCAATTTAGAAAAACCCAAGTCTGAAACATGAATTGAGTTGTTCGTGTAATTCAATCAAATAAATTCAAATTTTAAGAACAAACTTCATAGAAGGTTAAATCAAGTACAACTAACTGCTAGAAATGCCAACAAAAATAAGTATTTTTTCTAACGCAGCTGCTTCTCCCTGCATCGTGTTTTTACTCATATTTAAATAAAAAGCTATTATTATCCGAGTTAATCTAATCGAATTGAAAAAAGAAAGTTTTTATCTACTCTGCAAAGAAGAAGAAAGAACAGAAACATAAATTACAAAAAACAAAAATTAGCTTCTATTTTAAGCGATTAACGAATATTGGCTACTTAGAATTAGGGAAGGAAAGGAAGAGACAAACAATCAAAAAGCAAAGAAAAATAACAAATTGATTATTCATTCATCCATTCCTATCGAAAGTAATTTTGAAACTCTAAACAATTTGCTTCTTTTTGGGGGGCAGTAGTGCAGTCTGAAAAGTGTAAAGCTACCCCCTCCAAGAGAGATGTCCATTCTAAGAAAGCAAGAAGATCTCAAATGGCCGTCATAGCAAAGCTCCATTAGTGGTCCTGTTCCTCCTTTGATCGACACTATTCCATTTAACAGCAATTCCACTCCTTTTCACAATACTCAAAATAACAATAGTTTAAACTTCAACTAGGAGAGTTAATTGAAATAGATGTCTCGAATGGAACTGCTGGATCTAAAGAATACTTCATAAATTCTAAAAACCAATAACTCCAAGGACATAACAATCAATCCACATTTTGGATCATCCAGACTGAGAAGAGCTGAATGCAATGTTAGAGATGAAAAAACTGGCTTGAAATTTTCAACTCTTTATGTAGCGAAATTCATTAGAAGAATGAAAGAAGTCAGCTCTTTGATGAGGTTTAAAGAGATGGGATTGGCGCAGTTTAACATTGTCAAAGACATAGCATCAGATTACAGCTATTTCTTCATTCGTAGAGCGTTCTAAGGGGAGGTAATTATTAAATAACCTAAACATCTGCTAGCATGATAAATGCTCGATCTGTCAATGTTTACAAGACTTTTCTCTCATTATTTCTTGCTTCTTTGTTAAGGCACCAACATTATTTGACAGACTGGGGCATATTCTAATGAGTAAGAATCGTCATATTCGAAAATATTTTGAGATAACAGCAAGTTTTGTATTGTTTTTAGAGACATAATTTTGGATATAATTTCAATAGAATTGTGGATTCTTGATGCAGGATTCATTTAGTCTTCTGATATAGCCGAATTCGCTCATAAGAACGATTTGGAATATCTTCATGCTGTTTGTGTTGATTGCGAATATTATCTACATTCCTTTGAAATATTCGTTTGGATTAGAAGACACAGGATAATACAAATGGTTCTTCTATTACTTGCCTTAGTTTGCTTTCGCACTAGAGATATTTCTCAACTTTTTCACAGGTAAAAATCTTGAGTTTTACAGAAAAAGAATACCTTTAATAGGTGCGTGAATTTGAAAAAGAAGAAAAGAGAGATAAAGAGTGCGAAATGGAAAAGATTAACTAATTATCTTATTTTGCATTATGATATGTTGACCAATTTTTTACTATTTCTTTGTTGGAAATAATAATAGCGATATACAGGAAAGGTCTGATTATCACTAAGAAAAAGATCATTTTTTAGAGCTACTTGAAGGGCAGATTAATGTAAGTTAATGATAATTATATATTTCAATCATTGCCATTTTGATTAATATATCTCCTCTTATTTCTTGATACTAATTCCTAAAACATTTAGTGGTGACTTGGCTATATTGATCATGTACATTGTGGGCGTCTACACTGGAAAATACACTGATTTAGTACTGATGCTACGTATCTATGATATTTTCTAAGTGCTCAGAGAACTTGACGAGAGATTCCAATTTCGAGGAAAAGTTTCCAGCATCTTTGAATTATTCAAGCTTGTGTTTTTCCTGATAATGTTTGCCCATTTTATTGCATGCGCTTGGTACACGATCGGCAGATTTGGCATCGAAAATGGAGAGAAAATAACTTGGATGAGCTCAATTGTCAAAGATGACCTACCAGATTCAACATACTCATTTTATATTACGTCTTTGTATTGGGCAGTTGTAACGATGATTACTCTTGGGTATGGAGACATTGTACCTAAAAATTAAAGTAAGAACATTCTACCATACAATTAAAAGTCAAAATATTCTTCATTTCTTATTATTGTTTTGCTTTTCCAAGATGAGCGTTTATTCGTGGTATTTATAACTCAAGTGAGTTGCATCATCTTTGCTTATTCGATGAATTCCATCGGGGAGATTCTCAGAGAAATGGGCAGAAAGAGACTCATTTTCAAACATTAAATGACATTAATTGACACATATATGCGGAAGAGAGGCCTACACTAACTAACTTAAATGAAAGTGAGGAAATATTTCGAGTATCTGAATAAGGAATCGCTGGAAGACAGCGAGTAGAGTGGAGAACTTATTTCTGGATTGCCGTAGACGCTCAAGGAAGAAGTCTATTCGGATGTCTATGGCAGAGTTTTGAGCTAGAAGAAGGTTTTCTAGTTGCATTTTTCAAATGTGTTCTTGAAGGAGTTGTCTCTTCTGATGCGCGAGAGAAGGCTTGGACCTGAGGAGGTATTATTCAAAGAGGACGAACACAGCGATTCGATCTTCTTTGTGATGAAAGGCAAAGGTACAAAAAAATTACATAGATTTTAAGAGAATTCTAGGAGTTTTTTTGATTATCCTTTGTGTTTTTGAACTTTTAAAGTGCAAATCTTAATGAAAAATGGTCGAATATTAAAGGTGTTAACAAAAGGTGATTTATTCGGTGAGATTCCATTTTTCAGCGATTAGTTAGCAGATTTTAAAGCTGTTACTTCCAACGTCACAAGCTTAGCAGTACTCAAGAAATAAGATTTCTTATAAACCATATCACGGTTCCCTAGAGATTATGTAAGCGATGTTCTTTTTGCTGCAAGGATACATGGATTTGATGATTCTTTTTCTTTTTTTTTTCTTCAATAGGAGCAATATTGCTGGATGAAGGAGAACATCAATCTTTGCGATAATATTAAAGGATTAGATCATAAATGCATGAGTTGTGGAAGTTACACGCATTCGTTGAAGAACTGTTAATATGTGAATTTCGTGCGTAATCAGCATAAAGTGTTGAACTTGTACACAAAGAATTTCGATTAGAAACGTGGTATGTGCTTTCACAAACGCATTTTGAAATTCCATACTTTGAAAAACTCGAAGCAAGTGTATGATGGTGTAGTCAAATTAATATTTATCACCTCGAAACAAGCCAAAGCGTAAGATCTGCAAGAAGAACTGTCAGACATGGATTCAGATTCGATTCTGAATGACTTCGAGTAGAATAGTGACTAAAACTAATATGAAGAACAAGTTGAAGACGATGCTGAATTTTCAAGGGCGGCTATATCTATGATTTCATCGATTTCTCCGTAGTTCACTAAGGAATTCCTCACCAGGACAAAGATCAAAAAGACAAGAAAAGGGAAAGGGAAAATACCATAAGCTTCGAAGTTTTCATAGTTCCAGAAAAAGAAAAATAATGATTCGTAAAATAGTGAAGGAGATGAATAAGAAGATCAAGAAGAAGAAGGAGAAAATGATGGGGATGGTGATGAAGGAGGAGGATATAATGATTAAGAAGAATCTAAATCTGATTAAGATGATACTTATTATTAGCTTGATAAAGCAGATCAGCTTAAAGATCATGACATCAACAGCAGCAAAGATTAATAAAATTCCAGTGGGAATAACGAAAAAAGCAAGAGTTAAAAATAGAAAGAGAAGTAGTAGAGTTAGCACATCAACTATTCACATAGCTCTCCAACAAATAGTGACAATCCCGGTGATGCCGTTAACATGAAGGGTGAGTATATCATCCCCCTAAATACAAAGAAAATAACGATAATCTCATCTCCAAAAGAGCAAGGGAGCTAAACTACGTTGCCTCAAACAATCACTATGAGAGGAAATGATAACATAACTCGGCAAGGAAGTATCTAGATCTTTAACAAAGAAATCAAATCACCTGGAAGCGAGTAAACTTAACAAAATAACATGGAAAAATTCTAAGGAGAAGAACAAGATTAGCTTTAGCAGGATGGATGCATTGACCAGCTAACTTAAGGCTAGGGTTAAGGAATACTCTCCGATGAGAACCTACTGCTGCATCAGAGCCCAAAAGCCTGTGAAGTCTAAGCTTAAGGATAACCAAAATAGCATATTTCTTCGAAAGAATTTCTTACTCACAGATATTCCTTTTCTCGTTAGCCAAAGTTAGGTTTTCTGAATTTAAAACAGCCCAGAGATAAAAAGTTCGAGTTAGCAAAGAAAAACAGAGATTCAGTAAACAATAACATTAATAATATTATAAATGGCAGCAATCTCGAAGAGGGATCCTTGCTGTTAAGTTCTCCTGTGCTGTCTCCTCTTCCATCAAATCACGAGACGAAATCCATCACTAAAGGACAGGCACTTAAGCAATTTGCTGTCGATTTTAGTATTGCCTCTGTCATGCATTATAAGTAAGCATCTCCATTGCTTCCTGCGAAAAAGACTGATAAAGTCATGGTTTCATAGAGGAATTTGGCAGTAACTAACAAGATCAATAATGAATAGAATGGCTTATCTTAATTTTCTAAATCTTCTTCGCAACTGAATGTGTTTCCTTAGATTTAAAGTGATTCTTAATCAAAATGTCTATCTTCAAGCAGATCTATTGAGCAAATTAGATCTTAGTCTTTGAGAAGCAATCCAATAGTATAATAACGCCAAGAACCTTACAGACCATAAACATAAAAGATTGATTCCAGATAACTAAGAAATATTGCAAATATGGATTCAATAAAGCCGCCTATTAACGTGGATCTTGTTGATTTAGCTAAACAAGATCAGAATATTAATGAGATCATCCCAACAACAAATGGAATGCACTCCCTGTAACCTCCAAAGAGCCTGATGAATTTGATAAAAGTTAGTGGTTAGCTCAGCCCGATTTAACAAGAAAGAGAGCAACTATCTACTTCTCCATCTGCATCGATTTTTTCTTCTAACTACTTCAACAACAACAATGTCAACACCAACAAGGACGATGATATTTCTCCTGATTAACCTAAGAAAAAGATGGATTTGAAGACTCTTACTCATAAATTACTCTTGCACTCCAAATCCTTGTCAACTAGTCAGATAAATGGCCTACAAGCGTTCAAAGCTTAAAAATTTCGTCATATTAAATCAATTAACGAAGAACAAATGGAATCAAGCAGAAACAGTGGGTCTGCGGTTCAAGATTAGTCTTTAAATTAGAACCATAATTCGCAAGCTGCGAATTCTCCTAAAGGCAAAGAGAAATAAATTGAATCTTGTACTTCTTTTGGATGCTCAAAGCAATGCTAGTAGAAAACTTAATCTCCTAACCCAGTTGTTTACTGTGATGTGCACAGGGAAATCAATTAAAGAAACGATTCAATAATAGGCGACGATGGGGGATTATTTTTTTCGAAGTTTGATAAAATGAAGGAATATGAAATATATTTTCCGGAATCGAACTATTCTAATGTCATAATTAAGTTCAATAATCGTAGAAGGAAGAATCATGGATATAGAATGATGGCTAATCGTAAGAGGATTCAAGTACGTCGCCGTTTAGCTATTTTCAGCAAACTTCAATTCTGAGGAAGTTGTTAAATTTTTGATTTGATTTTTTTTTAGAGATATTTTAAAAAGAAAATTATCTTTCATAAATATTTTTTTCCATTTTGTGTGTGTGTGTGTGTGTGTGTATTTTTCTGCTTTTAAACAATTAATTGAATTGGATATTTGATTGCTAATTCTTCAACTGATTATCCTACTGAATTTATATTTATTCTTAGTAATACTCACAAGCAGAGCAAAAAATATATTTGAATTTTAAGGAATAACCACTTCGTTAAGAGTCCAGTAAATTTTAGTTTATCTGATATTAAAAATATTCTTTCTTCGTAGAATCTCTCAGGAAATTTCCTGAAGAAGAATGTTAGGATTACTGTTAAAGAATTTCAGACAATTATTTAGAAAGAGAGTTAGAAGGGATTCAGAGAGCAAGTGAGGGAAGAAAAACAAAAGGGAAGAAGAAAACAATTACAGAAGCACCAGCCGAAGAAAACAAACTAACAAACAAATAATCAATCACGCGC